>Ga0307947_1000617_pt1 | contig 25740 bp, 29 predicted proteins | sample OrgLakmetagen232_FD_201840 | JGI IMG/M metagenome (GOLD analysis project Ga0307947, IMG submission 201840) | Saline water microbial communities from Organic Lake, Antarctica - #232 | ecosystem: Environmental > Aquatic > Non-marine Saline and Alkaline > Saline | place: Antarctica: Organic Lake...
CCCATGCTCAGGCCGGCCACCTTCCTATCCCTTGTTCTTCCCCTTCTTCCTCTCCATCCTCTCCTGCCAATCATTATGAATTTTATCTAGCCCCACTTCTGCCTCTTCTAGATCCCCCCACTCCTCATCCTCATCCTCACTCCCCACATCACCACCATACTCTTTGTCGTACGGATCGTGTTGCCCGTAGGAGGGTTGAGGCTCCTCCTCAGCTGACGCACTACGCTGGAGAGCCCTCAGCCGCGTCATGGGGGCCTTGGGGGTTGGCATGTCCCCAGAGTGAGCCATGCTCCGAGCGTGCTTCCTGCCAGTGCTTGCAGCAGCAGCAGCAGCAGCATTGGCAGCAGCAGCAGCCGGCAGGGGGGTGCTGCTGCAGCGTGCAGCACGAGCGTTGGAGCGGGAGGGCTCTGCCTGGTGTGGGGTAGGGTGCAGGGTTCCCACACCAGGAGCAGCTGTAGCTGATTGGGGGGGTGGGGGAGGAGGAGGGGTTGGGCGAGCAGCAGCAGCAGCAGAGGCAGGCTGTTGCTGTGGCTGTGGCTGTGGTTGGCTGTGGCTGTGGCTGTGAGGTAGTTTTGGTAATCAATTGACAACATGTGAACTCTAAGAGGTACCATTAGAGGGGATCCTCGAGAGACCCTGTGACGTGTAAGGTTTCCGATTCTTATTGTTCGTTCAGTCATATTATCAAGGTGTAACCAACAATGAGGCCGAGAGGTCTGTCTGATTCATTGGTCCCAGTTCCGGGAAGGACCAGCAGTGTGGCAGCCACGCAAAGCTGAGTAGACTCAGAGTAGTAGACACACATACATGTGTGTAGAGAGCGCAAGGGCATGAGCCATGGAACTGGTAGAAGCATTAGGGACCACGCGATGCAAAGAACTCACTCCTCTGCTGGATGGTTTTTCCACCTTGGAGGCCTTTCTTGGTCCGAAGGCGCAACCAATTAGGGGGGGTATTAGTAGATGTGCTGAGTCTTATACTTTGCAGTGACCGTAATTTGATCTGACACATTTGTGGCTTTTTTATTGACCAAAAGTCAAGTTGTAATACCCTGTGTCTGTTTTGGCACTCCCCGGTCTGTGTGATTTGCACATTTCTGTTTTCAGCTTGGCCTTTTAATCAGAGAGTGCACGAAGCCTAGGTGTAATTGCCCCTCTTCTGCTGGGATTCTCATTGGTGTCTTTAGCCGCAAGCCAGAAAAGGTGTGTGTATGCATTGACGTCTGGAGCTGGAGGCTGAAAGTGCATGTCATGACCATCGTCATGTAAAGCAGAGTGTTTGGCAATTGCATCTGCACATTCATTTCCAGCGATGCCACTATGGGCTTTCACTTTATAGAAGCATATAGATTTTGGTGAAGCAGAAATTATAGATATAATTTGTTCTAGCAGATTTGTGTATATGGTCTCGTTGCATTTTCAGGGAAGAGTAGCTGTTTCCAAAATTTGGCTTAGAGAGCATGCACTGTCCGATGCAATCTGGGTATACTTATTGGTAAGTTAACGCCACTCCCCACATGAATGAAGGAAAAGGAGCCAACTTGGTACCAAGTACCGTAAAGCTCCTCCACCGCAAAAAGGAAAAGAAATATCAATGGGGATCGTTATTTTTTCATGTGCACCAGTTTATCCATTTATTTGATCATATCTGAAGGTGTTATCAAAGGTTTTGTTTTTCAACATACTCAGAAACTTACAAATTTATAAGTGCAGCTGTCGATCCTTTTGATTTATTTATTTGTTGGGACCTATAGGTTGAGCAGTCATGCCAGGCTGGAGGCCTTTGTAATCCAAACTAAACTCAATGGGGATCAAGAGGGTTGCAGGCTTGGCCTGAAACCAGCTCCTGATGAGAGTCGATGGCAGTACTGGAAAGGGCACGTCTGGTATGGACAAGTTTACAAGTTTGCATGGATGTAGGTAGCAGCGAACGTCTGGCTATGCAAAGTCTTCAAATTCCCGATACAGCTGAAACTATGATAATACCAAAGTGGCTCTTTCCACCCCGCTTCTCAGACAAAATAGGTTTACCTCCAACCGTCCAGATGCTGTACTGGTTGCTCCCATCTCCGTAAAGCAACAGACTAGCAAAGAAAGGGGGGTGGGTTCTTAGGAGTGGCAGGGGGCAAATGAGAAGGACTGGGAGCATCACCTCAGCAGCACCACCAGCCACTAGCATATCCACCTTCTTCAGATAGCACCAACCCAAAGGTCTTAGCAATCTTCAACGCGATGTTCACCTCATCGAGATCAAGTACCGCCTAAACCAGCTAAGCGCAGCACAGGAACAGCACAAAGGCTTCTGCTCCACCCTTCAAGGAGCCTCTGTTACCCTCCACACCTCTTTTTGGGAGTGGGTGGAACCATCCATCTGATTCCCATTCTTACATATGATTCCCCCTCTTTAATTTATTGCGGTGGGTTGGTCCTGGCAGACGCTTGATTGTTTACTGATCTTATTCAGTGCTGCAATGTCACAAACAGCGTTGTGCCTTTTTTCCCTTGCCAAGATTTATTTTGTAGGTGTTACAAGTCTGGTGCTACAACAACAATTTTAACAATTTTTACATGTTTCACATAGCAGCCTAGCAGTCACACGTTTTGACTGATGGCTTACTCTGTAAACTCTGTATATTTTGCCCACACACACTGGATCCTATACAGGAGCTGGACCCTGACGGCCACCGTTCTAAAGGAATATGAAACTTCATGTACATTCTGCCAATTACGCTGCCAAACTTTCCATACCAGATGCGTACTTTCCAGTACTACACCGTATCATCGACATTCCAGTACTAAACCGTATCATCGACTGTCATCAGGATCCGGCTTCAGGTCAAGCCTGCAACCCTCCTGATCCTGATTGAGCTTTTTGTTTTTTCTTTTGCTGGAGGATGATGGGGAGTGATTCCCACTGACTGAGCAGTATTTTAAACACAACCATGGGATTAAATGAAAAAGAAAAAGAAGAGAAAAAGAAAAAGCTACGCAGGCAGTGAAAGCCACTCCCAACATTAATTTAGGGAAAAGGAGCCACTTTGGTACCGATTACCGTAAAGCTCCTCCACCGCAAAACGGAAAGGAAAAATCAATGGGGATCAGGAGGGTTGCAGGCTTGGCCTGATACCGGCTCCTGATGAAAGTTGATAACAGTACTGGAAAGGGCACGCCTGGCATGGACAAATTAAGCAGCAAAGTTCACAGAGTGCACATGGAGCTTAGAGGCAAGCTTCTTAACTTTTTGAGAGTCAAGACCCAGTTTCTTGAAAGGCTTCAGAGTGTGAGTGTTGTAGATGGTGCCACCCACAACCAAAAGGGTGATGTGGAGAGTAACGGAAGCTCCTTGGAGAATGTTGCAGAGATCTTTGTGCTGTTCTTTTGCGGCATTCAGCTGGTTCTGAGGTTCGGTGTCTTCACAAAGATCATGCGGCATGCTAAATTATGCCTTTCGGTGATCATGTTCATTATTTGCGTGCGTTGACACCCAGAAAGGATGTGCAGAGCACTGTCTAGTTGAGGGCAGAGGGGCAGGTTTGACTTGTTGAGAGTTTGAACAATGCCGCAAAATATTTTGATTATAAAGGGTGCCTATTCTGTATTTCATAATGATGCATTTGGTCTTATAGGGGACATAGGATGATGTTAGGTAAGCATTGCTAGCTGGCTCCATTGGCAGCACCGTTCTTTATGAGGGTCTGGTAGTACGCATGGTAGTTCGCTTCAGTTTTGGCATCTCCCAGTTTATGGAGAAGATGCATGTGGGCTTGAAGGACGTCACGGTGGTTTGGTAGGTACCAAAGCCTACACAGAAATAGAAGGCCTTATGAGCTCAGGATCTGTGACACATGTGACTGGCACTCTGTTCAGGATGAGGAACACATTTTGCCACTAATTGTTCATACCAACTCACCCACTGCACCAATATGGGATATTTTTAATGGTGTATAGTTCTTGTTGGAAAAGAACATCATTGCACTGAAAATGCAAGAAAACTTATTAGTTCAGTGTGAAACACCTGAACTCAGGTTCTTGTAGTGTAGCATAAAGTAAGATGTCCTCACTTTCTGGTTTTCTCCGGTTTCTGCTTCCTTTCTCCATACTAATTATCCCTTGGAGAACACAACTCTCTCTTTAGCATACTTCACCCCCTCACCTCTTTTCTATATTTTAGTCCTTAGTTTTTTCCCGTTTCTCCAGTTTCTCCGAGCTGTTGTGTCCCCTTTGGTAATAATGACAGAGCCCTATGCATCTCACGATGCAAGCGAAATAGAACGGCTGAGTGGTTGGTGTTTTATGAGGATTTGAGTCATTCATCCATGGGAATTACCACAATAGGGTTTACATGCACCATATGTGCTTAATCCAGTCTATTTCAGCATGCAAAGCGACCCGCATATAACTGGGCACACGCTCGGGTAGCTCTCAATGCCAGCTACACTTTGGTACTAAAATGGTGTCGATTGGACGAAGTGGCTGTGAGTGGCTGCCTTCTGAATGCAAACATGTGCATTTTCAGGCATTTCCTCCGTTATCCCCCTCTGACATTTTTGCTGGACTGTCTGCATGAACGTCTTGTTAGCCTTCGCACACAGCACCGCCAGCTGGTCTTCCCACCTCAAAATGAAGATAGCCCGTTTGAGGACTCTTTTGAACCAACCAGGTATTTATGATGTGGCCTCTTTTGTAGCTGAGTGCCCAGCCCTTTTCCCTTGATTTTTTCCAGTGCCTTATATTGGTCAATATTGGTTTGGTTTCAGGCCTTTTCTAAGCTTCCGCTCAGATGTCCCCCTGAGGCATATATAGCGATGTAACCTTACCTTAAGCCATACTTGACTCTCCTCTTATTTGTTCTCCAAACTAGATCTTTTGTTTAAGTCTCTTTTCCTTGCTAGTCATAGACGCTTCCCCTTTTGATTAGCTAGGTGTGTGCGAAGGCCTTTTCCAAGCTTCCGCTCAGATGGTGCCCCCCAGACTCTTTGGGGTCGCGGGTTCGAATCCGCCTAATAGCGTGAGTACTTTGTTGTCCAAAAGCACCGAAAAACTATGCTCGAGGCGTATATAGCTGTGTAACCCTTACCCTTACCCTATGCTTGAGGTGTTATCGCCCCTGCGTATTTTTTCTTTTCTTTTCTTTCGATGTAAACTTACCTTACCTTTATCCTTCAGTGCTAGCGCCTGACTGCTCTGTCCATTAACTTAGGTTGAGCAGCCATCCCAGACTGAATGCTTTTGTAATCCAAATTAAATTAACTATCCCTTAATCATGTTGGGCAGTGAGGTGTCAGCATTACTAGCGTAGTCTCTTCTTTCTGTCCACTAGCTAAAGCCGCATGTGTACCTCCTCCCCCCATACCGCCGTCTTCTCTTGCTGTAATCTTTTATGGCTTCACATAAATCACTTGTTGAGAAATCAGGCCTGTGTGTGTGCATGTGTGTGTGCGTGTGTGTGTGTGTGTGTGTGCGCGCATGTTAAAGAAAAAGAAAGCAGGTGATGTATGTGCTACTAGTGTGTTTATGTTCTTTTGTGTCCATGAATGCGTGTATGTGCGTTCCTGTATGCGCATATTATCATATGCTTTATAACAGTGATTTACTATGCTTTGCAGTAGTTAGTAACTAGGCTATTTTTAGGGCTTGACTGCAATGGACGATCCTCTTTGGCCTGGAGGAGTGTGTAGCCTCGACTTTTGGCCAAAATGCATTTGTATTGAGCCAAAAAGCCCCAACCAGAGGGTTACAAAGCGCCACCATTATATGACCTTATTTACGTCAGTCTATTTATGTCATAAACAGTACATGCTGAAAACTAGGATTGGAGTCACCTTTTGACCCATTTGGCACCCCGTTTCCTGTTATCTAAGGGGAGTTTGATGGGAAACGGTTGAAGTTTGAGATCTCACCAACTACTCAGTCTATTTACCCATTTCTTTTGCAACGGTCTTCATCTGTGTTATAGAATTTACGAGACATTTACGAGACATCAAACATCAATCATCATTATGTGCGTTGGATTATCGGTAGTTAAGGCTTGGCAGCAAATCGAAGGTTGACGCCGCGGCCAATTAGAAACACATAGGGTTGGCCAGAACCATAAATACACGGTGTATATACGGTATTTTTGGCAGAGAAATCACCATATATACGGTGTATGTATACGGTTCTGGCCAACCCTAGAAACACACGACGTGACTGGTATAAAAAAGGTAAAAGCCTACGCTCGGACAGAATTGGCGTGCATAAAGGAATGACACAAACCCAGCCCTTAGACTAGATGAGTCCTTACAGTAAAACAGATTGGTATTATGTTCATGCTTAGCTTCTTTGGAATCCTTGGAGGGCTATACAACAGTGCTGAGCTTGACAAGTGCCATTTCCGGCACACATACCCAAATAACATATGAAACATGAAGTGTCTGCCCATTTTGGGCCTCAGGTAACCCTCTAGAAAACTTTGATGTATAAGCTGCCCTAAAAGCCTAGTGGTCTGTGGTCAGGGCAGTCGCTTCAGGGTCGCGGGTACGAATCCGCCTGTTGTAGGGTGAGTACTTCGCGGTCCGGAAGCTCTGTTTCCGTTTCCTTAATCCATGCTTGTGGTGTTGTTATCAACCCTCCTTGCGCATACTTATTTTAATAGGTAGGGTTGGCCAGAACCATATATATACAGTGTATCCACGGTATTTCCGACAGGGAAATCACAAGCGTACCGTCATGTACGGTGCATACATATATATATATATATACAGTTCTGGCCAACCCTATGCGTAGGTCACGATTCGGTGCATACCAAATGGTGCAATCGATATTTCTTGAACCCTACAAAAGGGTGAAGAACATATCTGTGTATATGTACTTGCATGGCTTGCATACCTGCCACATGCAAGGCTTGCATACCTGTCACATGCAAGGCTTGAATACCTGTCACATGCAAGGCTTGCATACCTGCCACATGCAAGGCTTGCATACTTGTCACATGCATGTGTGGCATTTAGGTCAAGTAGTTGAGCAGCATAACATTTGATGCACTGAGTTGTGTTTTTTTTAATCTGATACGCTACACACACATACAGATACACGCGCGCACACACACACACACACACACGCACATACACACACGCACACACACACACGCACACTCACACACTCGACAATTTGAACACCATTGTTGCCAGGATTGGGGAGTAATTAATGCAGTGGGCTAGCCTTGATAGAAAGATGTTGACTAACTATACACAACGCACCAGTGAGTACTGCTGAAGTAGAGTTCGCAGTACGCCAGCTCAAACAGAAGGAAGTTGCTCAGCCGTTTTTCCCCGCTCGTGCGCACTAACAAGTCAGGTGGGCCCACTTCTTTTAACACGGGGGAGGTTGCAAGGTGATCACGGAGCACGCTCACATCCACCTGCATTGCAGTAAGCAGGGTGGGGGATAAATCCTGCACTCATACCCTTATACTCTTATATTCAATGGGAATACTGTGTGAGGTGGCCGTGCAGCACGCTCACATGCACCTGCATGCAGTGAGCAGAATGGGGGAGAAATTTTGAACGTATACCATATACCCTTATAATTATAATTAATGGGAATATTGTGTGCGGTGGCCGTGCAGCATGCTCACATGCACTTGCAGCAGTAAGCACGGTGGGGGGGGTAATTTGCACTTATACATAATGAAAAAAAGAAATAGGGCACACTTAATATGAAAATGAAAATACTGAGAGACGACATCGCAGATGCTCAGATTCACGTGCTTAAGCAAGTTTATCTGCGTAGTCATCTGCTTATTTATCTGTAACCTCTGTTTAGTTATCCGCTTAAATATATGCTTAGGTATCTGTTTTATCTGCTCTAGCAGTCGCACTTTTTGACTGATGGCTTTATATGTAACCTCTGTAACATCTGCTTAGTTATCTGCTTAGTTACCTGTAACCTGTGTAACCTCTGTAAGCAGGTTTAGGGAAGAGAGGGGCTCACTTATGCGTATTTGCATTTGTATCCAGGGCGGGAGGGGCTGTGTAGCACGCTTCCAGTTAACAGCATGCAAACAAAACATGCGCATGCAGACAACACACAGATCCCAGACAACACACAGATCCCAGATAACACACAGATCCCAGATAAGTGGGGGGGGACCAATGCAAAACCTTGCATGCGCTGGATGAACAACTTATGCTTCCAAAACTTTTACGTGCTTTCCTTAGAACGTGCATGCTGGTGCACAACTCAGCTTCAAATTTGTATTTATCAACCTTCTGTTTACTTTATGCTGGCTCATCCAGAAATGCATAAAAGCCCAACATAAGTGGCTGCCGGTTACCCCCTTTGTAAATCTTTGCATGCGCTGTGTGAGCTATAATTGTGAGGTGGCCTCAGAGCATGTTTATTTTCATCTGCACACACTAGACGGATTGCAAACCAGCAGTAGGTTTAATCAGGAAAAACGCGAAAGCTAACAGTGAGGAGGGGGCCTGGCACCCAACATTGTTCTGGGTATTCTGAAAGATCCACAGAAGAAATTCATAGGGTTGGCCAGAACCATACATTTATAGGTATATACGGTATACATACGGTATTTTTAGCAGGGAAATCACCATACCTACGGCAATTTACGGTGCAGATATACGATTCTGGCCAATCCTAGAAACAAACCAAGCAGGCAGACTGACGCAGGCATGAAAAAACCACTCCTACGTCAATCAAGCAGAAAGAGCTACTTTTGGTACCGGGCACTGTCTCACTCCTCCACACACACACACACACACACACACACACACACACACACACACACACACACACACACACTCACACGCACACACACACGCACACACACACACACTCCTCCACCGCCAAAATACCATCCCCCGTGCATGCAATCACTGTGGTGTGTTGCAGTTGACTATCTGCAAAAAACTAGTAGCTATGGAGCATTTCCTATTCAGATGTAAAAAGGCAAAACAAAAAACCTTTCATTTCAAGCCCGTTTCAACAAGGGCCTGCATTTGAATCACAGAGATACGAAGATAGCTAAAAACGAGAAACAGCACAGACACGCACACACAAACACACACGCACACAAACGCACACACACACACACATACACACACGCACACACAGACCAGTCTGGTCCATTTGGTTACTTGCAGGTTGTTTCCAAGCCAGAGAGAGCTTGCTGGATAGCTGCGCACACACACACACAAACACACACACACACACACACAAAACACAGCCCCCCCCCACCCGACCAGTTTGGTCAATCTGGTTGCTTCCATTCCAGAGCTTGCTCGGTAGCTGATCAAAGGAGTAAAGTCATTACTGCTGGACACAGCAAATTACGGATCTGAAGCTGCGACTCTGAAGAGTCTGAATTTTGGACTATTCGGCTTTCAGGCTAGAGTCGCAGGTCTAGTTAATTCGCAGGTCTTCATCATTCGCAGGTCTATATTTATCTGCCTGGTAGCGTGAGTACATTGCTGCCTGACAGTGATGTCTGTTTTTCAGTAGACTTTTCATTCGTTTTTATTCCTTTGTCAGTTTCTATTACACCTGCAGCTGATAGGCTGGCAAAAGGTACGTTGTCAGAGGAAGACAAGACAGCGTTTTCGGTCAAAGCATACCTTTTCAGGGTCTATTAAGCCCGCGGCTGCCAGGCTGGCGATCCGTTTTGCAGCTGCTGCTAAATCTTGTTGACTAGAGTAGCTCAGGGCAATGGTCAACACCATGCTCGAATTTTTGCAGGTAGCTCGTTTAGTCCTGCACACATTGATGTAAAGCGGTCACCCCTTTTTTTAGGATTTAGCAACACGTGAGCGACCTCAACAGTCGAGTACACTGTACACAAAACACGTGAGCGACCTCAACAGTTGAGTACACTGTACACCAAACACGTGAGCGACCTCAACAGTTGAGTACCCTGTACACCAAACAGGTGTGGTATGACCTCAACAGTTGAGTACACTGTACACCAAACATGTGTGGTATGTCTTTGCACAAAATACATCTGTGCATATCGTAAATCTTTGCATACAGCAGCTCAGTATAATGGCTAGGGATCACCCATCTCTGGTAGGCTGCTTGCTCAATAATGTGCCATCTCTAATAGGCTGCTTGCTCAATAATGTGCCATCTCTGGTAGGCTGCTTGCCCAATAATGTGCCGGTGTTACTCCCTATGAGTGTTTTGCATGGCTATGAGTGTTTTGCATGACTCAGCGCAACAGTGTCCTTGCATATCATTAAGGTTGGCCAGAACCATACATATACAGTGTGCATACCATTTGTCCACGAACAGGTGGGATACCTTTCCATACAGCAGCTCAGTTTACTAAGATCACTCGTCTGTGGTAGGCTGCTTGCTCAATGTTGTTACTCCCTAAGCAACCTTAAGAGTCGTGTACACTGCACAGAAAGTGTATCGTTGCATAATAAAATCTTCGCATACACCTGTACAATGGCTAGGATCACTCATCTGTAGAGTTGGCCAGAACCGTATATATATGTACACCATTCATGACCGTATGTTTGGTGATTCCCCTGCCCAAAATAACGTATAAACACTATATATATGCACAGTTTAGGGGTATTGGCCCTACTTGCCCTGGGAGGGGGAAGGTAAGCATGGGGACGACCAGATATGTTTCTGGCAGACCTTAATATTAATTTGACCGAGCTTGTTCAATCAGCAGCTGTTTGCAAACATATGAGCTTGCACATCTGGGGACCTTTTTTTCGCATACCCTCTTATACAACCTCTTCATCACGCACCTTCTTTCCTGTCTTTGCACACATGTTTTAATAACCTCGCACCGCAAGACAAGTCCTTGCATAACACATTTCAAAATCCTCGCACTTTGAGGCCTTTCTTTGCAAACATCACCTTATGTTAACGCACCTTCAGGCCTGTCTTTGCACACGTGTTTTATAACCTCGCACCGCAATAACCTCATACCGTAAGACAAGTCCTTGCACACATTTCAAAATCCTCGCACTTTGAGGCCTTTCATTGCAAACATTACCTTATGTTAACGCACCTTGAGGCCTGTCCTGTCTTTGCACACGTGTTTTAGAACCTCGCACCGCAATAACCTCGTACCGTAAGACAAGTCTTTGCACACATTTCAAAATCCTCGCACTTTGAGGCCTTTCTTTGCAAACATCACCTTATGTTAACGCACCTTGAGGCCTGTCTTTGCACACATGTTCTATAACCTCGCACCGCAATAACCTCGTACCGCAAGACAAGTCCTTGCATAACACATTTCAAAATCCTCGCACGTTGAGGCCTTTTTTTGCAAACATCACTTTATGTAAACGCACTTTGAGACCTGATCTTGCACACGTGTTTCACAGCTCTTGCACCACAGTTGTGGTTAGGAGACGCTAGGAGACCAGCCCTTGCATGCAATAAAAAAACCTTGCACTTTCAGACCTGTCTTTGCAAACATCACTTTACAATCACGCACCTTGAGACCTGTCTTTGCAGTGAGGCTGGTAGGCGGCTGTGCTCCCCAACAAAGTCCACACGCACCCCCTGCAACAATAATAGACAGGCAAATAATACATTTGCTGAGCTATGTAGGCTGTGCATAAATTGGAAACCAAGACGGAAAGACGGCTGTACTCCCTAACAAAGTCCACACGCTCCCCCTGCAACAATAATAGACAGGCAAATAATAATTTTGCTGAGCTATGTAGGCTGTGCATAAATTGGAAACCAAGACGGAAAGACGGCTGGACTCCCTGACAAAGTCCACACGCACCCCCTGCAACAATAATAGGCAGGCAAACAACAATTTTGCTATGTAGGCCGTGCATAAATTGCTGGCAAGACGGCTGCGCTCCACAACAAATTCCACATGCAATGAACAGACAGCCAGAAAATAAAAAGTAATCAGACCAAGCACACATGCAGCTGAAACGCTGCGTTCTGGCAGCTGTTCTTGTTGCCTGACGGGCATGGGCGTGATCAAAAGTCTAGCACTCTGCGTGCTGGCAGCCGATTCTCGTCAAATTCACACGTGTCACACAGCCTCTCCGTGCGCCTGACTGGCGTGGGCGTTATCATAAGTCAAGAAATCTGCGTACTGGCAGCCGATTCTCGTCAAATGAACACGTGTCACACAGCCGCTTCGTGCGCCTGACTGGCGTGGGCGTGATGAAAGGACAAAAATGCTGGCATGCTAGCAGACGGCTCTCTCTCTCCATACAAACAAGATACACAGCTGAGTTAACGTAGCAGCTAGCGGGAGTGATGTCAACTCCACATTCTCTTGATGACACTCTGGCCCCTAACAAAAGCATGAGCGAATCAGTCGGGTTCCTTCTGAGAACAAGTTTCTGGCCCCTAACAAAAGCATGAGCGAGTCAGTCGGGTTCCTTCTGAGAACAAGTATTGTCCACCCCTTTTATATATGGATTACCTAATCGATGGGTTAAGTTCAAGGACAGACCCGTAACAGCGGTCGTCCATCTAGATTAATATTAATTCCCCACAATGGCACACCTTGTCGTCCATAACGTCTATCCCTGCATCTCGTATACCCTGATGGTGCGCGCACCTTCTCAGAGCGTTTACTTCTGCAGCTAGTACATCCCACGATGACGCACCTTGTCGTCCAAAGCGTCTATCCCTGCACCTCGTATACCCTGATGGTGCGCGCACCTTCTCAGAGCGTTTACTTCTGCAGCTAGTACGTCTCACACCAAGGTATACCTTTTTGTCCTCCACAATGCTCATCTCTCAGCCTTTTTGTTTAGAGCGTCCATCTCAGTATCTAGCAGGCACCCTCAGTGCAGACTTTCTTGTTAAAAGCCTCCATTCCAGCATCTAGCAGGCACCCTTGGTGCACAGGAAGTGGATTTTTGCTTTGATCGTTCATGTCCGCATCTTGTAAGTCCCCTGCGGTGCGCACCTTCTCATTCAAAGCGTCCATCTCAGCATCTAGTAAGTCCCCGATGGTGCGCAGGATGAAGTCCACCTCCTGCTCAGATCTCTTCCAGTTCTCCTGGCTGAAGGCATACACCTGAGAGCACACACACACACACACATACACACACACGAGGGTCATATGAATTAAAACATTGACTCATACATTAATTGCAATGCGCTGTTCATGGCACGCAGGAGAAAGAAGCCATGCTTTATTCATGCACGGCAGAGTCATAACCATACATTGACAAACATTATGTACTTTATCAACTCTCTTCAAGAGAAGGTTTCAGGTCAAGCCTGCAACCCTCCTGACCCCATTGATCAATTTATTTTTCCTTTGGTGGATTTTTTACGGTACCCGGTACCTAAGTGGTTCCTATTCATTAGATAATGTGGGGCGTGGTTTTTCACTGCCTGCGTAATTTTCTTTTGTATTTTGCATGTGGCACACGCATGAAGGTGGTGTGAGAGATCATGCTTGAGCACATGCACGCTAACACACACACACAAAACACATATACACACAAAACACACACAAAAAAACACACGTACATATACATGCACACGAGGGGGTCATACATAACCATACCCTGATTGCATTCTGCACTTAAAAGAGCATGAGCACGCAGGTGCTGGCAGAGGCCAAGCTTTGAGCACGCAGAAGAGAGCCATAGCTACACGTCAGTTGCATTGTGTGGTTCACAAAGCACGAGCACGCTGGTGGTCAAAGGAATCACGCACAGCTAGGGCACAGATCACACCACCACATACATACGTTTAGCGCTTTTGAACATTCCCGCCGGTGGTCGAAATAAGCACGCACAGCTAGGGCACACGAGGAAAACTCCAACAAAAGGGTAATACATCGCCACATACACAAACACACACGCGCACACAAACACACACACACACACACACGCACGCACACACACACATATCTGTTTTGAGTACCGTGTTTGAACAAACACGCAGTGAAGTTGCCAGCGTGATCACACGCATGGCACTAAGCCGTATTTGCATTGATGCACAAATGGAAACGCAAGCAGTTGCGTAATAGATGCTGACAGGTACGAGGTGCGGAGTCATATAAGTCACCTAGTACAGCAAGCAGTTGCGTACTAAATGCTGACAGGTACGAGGTGTGTGAGTCATATGAGTAGGGTTGGCCAGAACCGTATATATACACCGTATATTTGGTGATTTCCCTGCCAAAAACACCGTATATACACTGTATATATATGGTTCTGGCCAACCCTACATATGAGTCACCATAGTACAAGCATGGCAGGGTAAAAATTCATTTACCACAAACTTGACAGGTGCACTAAGCATGAATGACGTGCCTGCAGAAATGAGGCTCTACAATGGTTGTTGTCAGGCTCTACATTAGTTGGTAGGCTCTACAACTGGTGTTGTTAGGCTCTACAATCTACAATAGTTGAAAGAAAGTACGCAAATGCTCACTGTTAAGGCTTGTAGGTTCAAGGCTCTACACGAATACACGAGCTCCTTGAACCTCTCAGCCCCATTCTGGTGGCCAAAAGTCACTGGCAGCCCTCGTGCTTGGGCCCATCTCGCATTTCCATCCCTGTGTGTGTATGTGTGTATATGTGTGCATGTGTGCGTGCGTGTGTGCGTGCGTGTATTGTGTATACGTGTGTTTGTTCGTGTGTGTGTGTGTGTGTGTAGGTGTGTGTGTGTGTGTGTGTGTGTGCGTGTGTGTAGGTGTGTGTGCGTGTGTGTAGGGGTGTGTGTGTATGTCTATGTGTGTGTTTTGTTGATGTGTGTGTGCGTGTGTGTGTGTGTGTGTGTGTGTGTGTGTGTGTGTGTGTGTGTGTGTGTGTGTGTGTGTGTGTGTGTGTGTGTGTGTGTGTGTGCGCGCGCGTGTATGCGTGTGAGCACGCTCACTTGGGGAAAAGAACAGTTCCTCACGCACATTATAACAGCCAAGTGTTTTGGTAGCTGCAGGCCTTGTAACTCTTTTTGTGCGGCTTGGAGCTCGGATTGTTCTGGCTGAGCACGTGTCTGCTGCCCCGCTTTGCCTGCTGCCGTTGCCCTCCGCCTGGTGCGCACAGCCTTACTAGCACTGCAATATGCTGGTACTGATGCATATAGTGGAGAGTGGGCTAGGAGTGGCGGTTTGCAGCTGTGCATTTTGATATGCGCTTTATTTAAAAGTATGGGAGTGATTTGATAATTTTAGCGCTTTGGATTCTACCACAAACTAATTGATAACATGCATTCTCCTGCCCTCAATGGCGCGGCAACAGGAGCTAGTAACACCAGCAGGACGCCAGGCATAAGTGGGCCCAGGACTCGCCAGTTGACCAAGGTTCGCGTGGGTCCCAGAGGTGGCCCTCAGCAGCAGCCGCAGCAGCAGCTAGGATACCCACAGCAGTACCCACAGCAGGCACAGCAGCCGCAGCAGCCGCAACCGTACAGGCAACCGTACGGCTATCAGCAGCCCCCGTACGGCCAGGAGACTGCCTCCCCTCAGCAGGTCCCCAGGCCCAGCACCAATGCTGCTGCCCTGGTCCCTGTGCCTCAGCAGCCCCAGGTGCTACAGCCATCAGAAGTGTACCTAGATTTCTCGCTGGTCAGTGGCAAGCAGGTCATCACCCGCACGCAAGGCAGGAACCTGGGCACCGTGAGCTCAGCCTGGGTGGATCCGCAGCGCTACGAGGTGGTGTCACTGGACATCGACGACAAAAAGACGGTGGGCTCGCGTGTGGGCTTGGCCAACGTCCCGCTCTCGCGCCTCACGCAGATTGGGGACGTGGTGCTGGTCACGGACGATACCGCTCTGTACGAGCCACCCATGGATGGTAGATTTGGCTACTACACTCTGACGGGCATGGAAGTCCGCACCCGCTCGGGCGAATTCTTGGGCAAAGTGAGTGCACTGCACAATGAGACACACCCTGATAAAAGCCACCACAAAGTGCTGTGATTGTTTGTGTGTCTGGCTGCACTCACACTTCTACACGTGCCTACACGTATGTGTGTGTGTGTGTGTGCGTGTGTGTCTATTAAACGTCCAAGTGTTTACGCACGTGAGCATGTGTGTTGCGCAGAGGGATGCGTGCACGTCTGGTTTATCTCTAATAAACGTATTCCTAACTTGCATGCCTAAGTGGCACCAAAAAATGGTGCACTTTGAACCTTAAATGCACGAGCAGAATGCGCGCGCGCACGCACACACACACACACACACACACACACACACACACACATACATACACATAGACGCACACGATACATGTACACGCGCACACTAACACACACACTCACACACACATACATACATACACACACATACACACACGCACACATACACACACACATACACACACACACACACACACACACTCACACACACACACACACACACACACACACACACACACACACACATCCCCCCCCCCCTTGTGTGCAGGTGCGTGACTTTTCGTTCTCCCCCGACACCGGCGCAATTTCGCGTGTCATCTATGACGATTTCGGCCTCAGCTTTCTGCCTGTTGCTTTCTTTGACACGTACTCCATACCCATGGGTGAGTGTGTGGGGGATTTGTGCTGTACACGTATGCCTTGGAGGGAGATTGTCTAATCCAAAACTGAGCCCATCTGGAGGACGTGTTCATCACTGTATTGTTGCATTTTCCTGATAACGTGTCATCAAGACACTTTTTCTGCTGTGCAACACTACCAGGCATTTTACGTGCACCAGCTCAGGTTTCAAATGTGCTCGGACTGGACGTGCACAGCTCAGCTTCTCGTCTCTTGCAAGGGGCTGACACTCGACAAATACCGCACAGCTGCACACACTTTGCAACGGCTTATTGAACGTGCGCACATGCACATGCGTATTCACCCACCGACACACACAACACACACCTGCGCACACACTGACACACACACAGATGATGTCATGAGTGTGGGTCCCTCTGGTCTGACTGTGCTAGACGAAGCCAAGTACAAAGAGCGCAGGGAGAGCGCGGGTGTGTTCACGGCCATCCCATCGTTGCTGAGGTGCGAGAGTGAACCTGTGCTCCTGTGGTATTATGCGTGGTGTGTGTGTGTGTGTTTGTGTGTGTGCGTGTGCGTGATTTCCTACCGTGATGCTCGGTTCACGCTTCAACGCCATTAAAGTGTGTGTGTGTGCGTGTCTGGAGATAGAGAGCGCAAGTGTGTATAATCATTTGGATCCCTTTTTATTCGGTGTGTGCATTCTGTGTGTGCATTCTGCAAGGGGATGCGCTGAGGAATGGCCAGATTGCATACATTTGGTTACAATTTGAATGTATGGAAGTGCATGATTGGCGGCTCTGGCTCATGCATAAATGCACGCTCACACACACACACACACACACACACACACACACACACACAGAGACACACACACACATACACACACACAACACACATGTAGGTCTTTCAATGGCAGCACGCGCTCCCAGGGCATGCTGACCGATGGCTACCGTGCTGACGGCAGTGCCGCAGGGGGGCCAGCAGGCTATTTACCACAGGTAACACACACATATATGTACACACACACACACGCACACGCATGCACAAATACACATACTAACACATACGCTGTGCTCAAAACACACTCACAGGCGCATGCTTTGAAAGGGCTGACCAGACACTCACACACATCACACACAAACACACACATAGACATACCCATTGCTTAGTGCGTGCGTTCAGGAGCTGTTGTCACTTTGTCATGATCATGATAATGACTGGAGTTGCCAGAGGTCCTGCCTGTTCACACACGCTGCTGTCATCTGACGTCCCATTAATGGTCACCATGGGAAATAGGCTTCCATTGCGTATGCTTCCGTGCCTGTTCACACACGCTGCTGTCATCTGACGTCCCATTAATGGTCACCATGGGAGGACGACATGCATTGCATTACCGCAACGTTTGTGAGGCACTCAATTGATTGTTGCATTGGATAGGAGAGATTCTTCTCCGGTATTTATGGATGTGCCACGTGCTATGAATAAGGAGAGGTTGAATAGAATTCATGCTACGTCATCTTACGTGCCAGGGATGGTCACGATGGGAGAACGGCTCGCGCATCAGAAAAATGACGTGGACAGAATAGTGCTCACCTACGTTTTGTTGTTGTTTTACATAACAGGGCTTAGGAGTTGTGCATTAGGTGTACGACGTGCATCGAAAAGTAAACGCAAACAGAATAGTGCTCACGTATGTTGTTGTGGTTTTGCATCACAGGGCTACGGATGGATGGTCAGGATGGGAGAACGGCACGCGCATCAAAAAAATGACGTCGACAGAAAAGTGCTCACCTACGTTTTATTGTTGTTTTACATCACAGGGCTACGGATGGTCACAATGGGAGAATGATGTGCGACGCTGGGAGATGGAGACTGGGCTGTCGTATGACCAGGTGCGTGTGTGTGTATGCATGTGTGTGTGTGTGTGTGTGCCTGTGTGTATGTGTGTGTTTGTGTGTGTGTATTGTGTGTTTTTGTACGCGCGCCCTTGGGCGTGCATGCAACGGACGTAGCCAACTTGCTGCCTAAGCCGTTGCAAAAAAGGAGCTTGGGCACTAGGACATCCAAGAAGACACAGGGCACAAAAACATTTAAGAAGACACAGGGCACTAGAACATCCAAGACACAGGGCACGCACTTCAGCATTGGCACAGGACATGCACGCACAATTAGAAAAAGAAGAAGAAAAAGAATGCAGAAAGTGAAAGCTACCAGCTTGGATTAGGAAAGGAGCGCGACGAAAAGCATAGATCAGGAAAGGCATGGATCAGGTGAGGCATAAGAAAAAGCAATGATTAGAAAAGGACGCAACTAAGCACGACGCAAAACACACACGAGGCTTTTGCTTGTTCTGCCGCTCGTTGCTGTGGAAGCTTTACACATTGCCGCACGGGGCTCGCTAGTTCAGCCATTCCCTGCAGTGGCAAGCTTTGCAGCCGTTCACTGCAGGGGCAGGTTCATAGTATTGGCAGATAAGTCCTGCAGTGGCAAGCTTTGCAGCCGTTCCCTGCAGTGGCAAGCTTTGCAGCCGTTCACTGCAGGGGCAGGTTCATTGTATTGGCAGATTGTTCCTGCAGTGGCAAGTTTTGCAGCCGTTCCCTGCAGGGGCAGGTTCATTGTATTGGCAGATTATTCCTGCAGTGGCAAGCTTTGCAGCCGTTCCCTGCAGTGGCAAGCCTTGCAGCCGTTCACTGCAGGGGCAGGTTCATTGTATTGGCAGATTATTCCTGCAGTGGCAAGCTTTGCAGCCGTTCCCTGCAGTGGCAAGCTTCGCAGCCGTTTGCTGCAAAGCAGGTTCATTGTATTGGCAGATTAGTCCTGCAGTGGCAAGCTTTGCAGCCGTTTGCTGCAGGGGCAGGTCCATAGTATTGGCAGATAAGTCCTGCAGTGGCAAGCTTTGCAGCCGTTCCCTGCAGTGGCAAGCTTTGCAGCCGTTCACTGCAGGGGCAGGTTCATTGTATTGGCAGATTGTTCCTGCAGTGGCAAGTTTTGCAGCCGTTCCCTGCAGGGGCAGGTTCATTGTATTGGCAGATTATTCCTGCAGTGGCAAGCTTTGCAGCCGTTCCCTGCAGTGGCAAGCCTTGCAGCCGTTCACTGCAGGGGCAGGTTCATTGTATTGGCAGATTATTCCTGCAGTGGCAAGCTTTGCAGCCGTTCCCTGCAGTGGCAAGCTTCGCAGCCGTTTGCTGCAAAGCAGGTTCATTGTATTGGCAGATTAGTCCTGCAGTGGCAAGCTTTGCAGCCGTTTGCTGCAGGGGCAGGTCCATAGTATTGGCAGATAAGTCCTGCAGTGGCAAGCTTTGCAGCCATTCCCTGCAGTGGCAAGCTTTGCAGCCGTTTGCTGCAGGGGCAGGTTGCGAGCGCTATGCTGTACGTTTTAGGCTATGCTGATACTAAGAATGAGGAGGCTCACTTAACAGTGTGCTTATTAAGAAGCTTGTAAGATCTTTTTACGTTTAAGCTATGCTGATACTATGAATGAGGAGTGAGGAGGCTCACTAAACAGTGTGCTTGTTAAGAAGCTTGTAAGATCTTTAGGCCTAAGAACGAGGAGGCTCACTTAACAGGGTGCTTATTCAGAAGCTTGTAAGATCTTTAGGCGGTTGTCCCAAAACGCACGTGTCCCACAGCACGGAAAAGGCACAAGCACGCAACTAGGGGTCAAACACTGTTTCATTTTGCTGCGCCCGCACATACACGCACAAATGTATGACACACACATACACACTTACGTGCATACACACACACTAACGTGCATACACACACACGTGCATGCACGTATGCACACCAAATCATGTACACTTGCTGTATTTATACGTACAATAACACCCCGCAGTACACTCGGCAACAAAAAGCAAAGCCGCAGGCCTTGCCCAGCCCCCGCACAGCTGCCCTTCCTGCACCTTCAGGCTATGGGAGCACACCCTCTCCTCAGGTATGCTGCGTGTGTGCGTGTGTGTGTGGTTAGGCATGTGTGTTGTGTGTGTGCGTGTGTGTTCATGCGTGCGTGCTATACCGTGGTGTATATATATATATCAATTCAAAGCCCCCAAACCATCTGAAGGGCTTAGGGTGGGAAGCTTATTGACCCTGTTTGGGGGGGGTCTTGCATCGGGACGACCATACATATGTGTGTCTATGTGTGTGCACTCATTTGCGCGTGTGCGAATGTGTGCACGAGCCTTCACCGCCTCAGGAGCCTATCTCTCCCTCAACCTGTGTTTCAAAAGCATCTGCCAAGGCAATGGCATTCTTCTTGTGACCCTGGCATGCAGGACCAAACTCATCTGAACATCCCTACTCAAACTACTCATAATTTATAATGCACACATGATCACATGTTTTCGCTTGCCCGTGGCATACACCCATAATTATACACATGCGCAAACACACATCACAAACACACATATACACACCACCACCCCCCCACACACGCACACACACCCACACACACGCAACATACACACACACGCACGCTACTGTGCCACGCAGTATGGCTACGCAACCCCTCCCCGTCAGCAGCAGCAGCAGCAGCAGCAGCAGCTAGCCCCATACAGTTATGGCCAGCAAGCGCCATACGCGCAGGTGAGACCGTCTATGAGATTATGTCTTGTGAAAGCGTGTGAGTGCGCAAGTGTACTGCATATTGCTCTGTTGCATGTAAGTATACGCACAATCGCATGCATGCGCACTCACACGCACATACACACAGAGACACACACATGCACACACATACACACACAGGCAGCAGGTACTCGAAGGGCAGGAGCAGGGGGGCCGGTGGACCCTAGGGTACGCGGGCCTGGTGCACCAGCCGCCGGCACACCCGCAGCAGCAGCAGGTGCAGTTTTTTTGATCGTAGTCCATGTAATTAGTTGCCCTTTGTGTCTGGTTATCACTTATGGGTACAGTTGTCAATCTTACACAGTATTTATGTGCCACGTCCGTGAAGGTCCTTGTATATAATAAAAGTGTAATGCTGACGTGTTCCTTAACGTGTTGTAATAGAAAGAGTGTTCGACTGTCGTTGGACGGGTGGATTCTGAAGTGCTAGGCTTCGCAGGCCTGAAGCACCTGCAGCAGCAGAAACCGCCGCAGCAGGCACAGTCGGCAATCTTACAGAAAATCCATTGTGCTACGTTCGACTGTCGTTGGACCCGATGCGGATCTCTTGGCATAATTAATGTGGGGAGTGGTTTTTTGCTGCCTGTTTTTTTCTCTTTTTTTAATGCATCTGCGGCTTTGTTCAACTCCATGGGGGTTGGGAAGCGTCTTTGGACGCTTTGATGCCATGCCAAAGCCTTCAAAGAGCGCGTCCTGCTCCCAGTGTGGTTGAAGCCCCAAAAGCAGATTGTGTTTGATCTTTTCACAGTGGATTGGAAGAAATTAGGAATCATATTTGTGTTTGATCGTTAGATAGTGGGTAGGAAGAAACTAGGAATTCATATTTATGTTTGATCGTTAGATAGTGGGTAGGAAGAAACTAGGAATATTATTTGTGTTTGATCTTATCACAGTGGGTAGGAAGAAACTAGAAATCATATTTGTGTTTGATCTTTACATAGTGGGTAGGAAGAAACTGGGAAGCGTGGGTGTGGAGCAACAGCTGCAGCAGCAAATTCAGTGTTTTAATATTTTAGTGTGCTGCGTCCAGCTGTCACTAAGTGGGTAGGGAGTTGCGATAGGGTCCTGGAGCACCAGCAGTTTTGGAGACGACAGACCCTGCCTAAGTGCTATGAGCACAAATTATGACAGCAGCATGCCTCAACTGTGGATACCAGGGTTTTATAGCGCATCGGCTTTTTGCAGAGAATAGACAAAAACTGCACAACACATATCAAAATGACAGAACCTTTTTGAGTGTGATGAGCACAAATTCTGCAAAGAAGAAATAAATACTGCAAACACATGTCAAGACGACAGGCCCTGCCTAGGTGCTATGAGCACAAATTATGCAGCCGACCTCTTTTTGCAGCTCTGTAAAGCGCTTCCACTGTGGAGGAGACGCAAAGTTGTTTGTGCCTCCTCAACAGTGGGAGCACTTTCTTTTCCTTAATCGATGTGGGAAGTGGTTTTCACTGCCTGCGGTATTTTGTCCTTTCTTCTCTGAAATTCAACGCATAAAAATCTAAATCTGTTAAGTGCTCCCGCTGTGGAGGAGGCGCAAAGTCGTTTGTGCCTCCTCAGCAGTGGGAGCACTTGACTGATGTAAATTTTTATGGGTTGAACTTGAGAGAAGAAAGGACAAAATAGAAAGTTGTTTGTGCCTCCTCAACAGTGGGAGTATTAAACAGATATAGATTTTTATGCGTTGAACTTCAGAGAAGAAAGGACAAAATACCGCAGGCAGTGAAAACCACTTCCCACATCGATTTAGGAAAAGAAAGTCCCTTTAGTACTGAGATCCATGAACCTCCTTTGCCAGAAACTAGGGTTTTGGCCAGAACCATACATACACGGTGTATATACGGTATTTTTGGCAGGAAAGTCACCAAATATACGGTCACATGTATAAATTTGGTTCTGGCCTACCCTATTACACACACACAAACGCACACACAAACGCACACACATACGCATACACTCGCACATACATACACACACACACAAAAACTGTTCGGCCGATTGGTCTGGAGCACGTTACAGAGCTGCAGCAAATCAAGCCTTCTGCAGGTTGTTTAGGTTTACAAGGTTTACAATGAAAGGCCTTGTAAAAAAGTGTGACTGCTAGCCTGTTGTGATTAGGACAGCAAAACATTTGACAGCAAACAATGGCTGTCGTTTTTGCCTCAGGCTTCAACGCCATCGTAATTAAGTTTTGGGTTTTCATTAAATGATGCAGAATTTAAATGCATGTGCTTTTCGTTCTTAAACGTATCCATGCACAGTAGCCAGGATTACACACAAGCAAATGAACGTGTGCGCACACACTAGCGCACACACACACACATGCACACACACACACAAACACACACACACACACACACGCACACACACACACACACACAAACACACACACACACGCACGCACACACACACGCACACTCACGCACACACAAACGCACACACACATACACAGACATATGAACACACACATATACGCACGCAGGTGGCTATGCTGGAGATGTAGCTCGCAGAGGCTCTCCGCCTGCAGGAGCAGCAGCACCTACCCCTATGCAACCACAGTATGCGCCTGCATCAGGTGCGTGCGTGTGCGTGCGTGTGCGTGTGTGTGGGTGGGTGTTGTAGCTCGTAGAGGCTCTCCGCCTGCAGGAGCAGCGGCACCTACCCCTATGCAACCACAGTATGCGTCTGCAACAGGTGCGTGTGTGTGCGTGTGGGTGTGGGTGTGCTTGTGGGCGTGCGTGTGGGCGAGGGTGTGAGTGTGGGTGCGGGTGTAGGTGCATACGTGTGGGTGTGGGTGAGTGTGTGGGTGTGGGTGGGTGGGTGGGTGGGGATACAGTTGTTACAGCTGGGGTTGGGGATGTGGGTGTAAGTGAAAGGGTGGGGGTGGGAGTGAGTGTGAGTGTGAGCAGGTGAGGGTGGGTGGGTGGGGGTGCGGTATTATTGATTCATAGCAAGTCTAAGAAAACATTTTATCTAGTGTTTGCTGCTGCTTCTGCTGCTGCTGCTGCTGCTGCTGCTGCTGCTGCTGCTGCTAGGGCCTGTGTTACCGGTGCGGGAGCAGCAGCAGCTACAGCCACGAACACAAGCACACGCAACACACACACTCACACACATTCATACATACTCAAACAGACATACTCAAGCAGACACAAACACACACACACTTGCACACACACTCACTCACACACGCACACTTATACACTCACACTTACGCACACACACATATATACACTAACTTACACACATATACACACACAGGGAGTGGCCGTGGCCCCACGCCCCAACTCCAGCAGCAGCTACAGCCACTGCAGCAGCCGCCAGCGGGAGGTACGTGCAGTAGTAGGCTTCACTTTGATTGAGAAGCTGCGAGCAAGCTGAATATATGCATAGCATATTGCGTACAGCATATAGCTTATGCATACACAAATCCTCCTAGACGCGGATGAGGCACATGTGGTATTTTGCCTTTGGTACAAGTTGAGACAATGCTTATGCACACCTCTGTGTGTGTTTGCATACATGTTGATTGCACTCACGTGCTCTCTCTCTCTCTTCCTCTCTCTCTCTCTCTCTCTCTCTCTCTCTCTCTCTCTCTCCCTCTCTCGCTCTCTCTCGCTCTCTCTCGCTCTCTCTCGCTCTCTCTCGCTCTCTCTCTCTCTCTCTCTCTCTCTCTCTCTCTCTCTCTCTCTCTCTCTCTCTCTCTCTCTCTCTCTCACACACACACACACACAAACACACACATAACACACACAACACAGCAGCAGGTGCAGAGAACTAGGCACTCGTGTCGTGCACATTCATATGCACTTCAATACATATGCATGCACACGCACATATACACTGCAGCTGCAGCTAGCGATAGGCGTTAATGTGTGGCAGCAAACACACACACATTGCACAGCATCCCCCTAGCACACAAATACACACACGTCTGTGCATATGAGCAGCCTGACTGTCACAGTAGTTTTCTCACACTCACACACTCACACACACACATGCATGCACACATGCCCCTGCAGCTGGACCCATGCCGCAAGCTAGACCACAACAGCAACCCCCGTACGGGCAGCAGCAATATGCACAAACGTCGCCCCCACAGCAGCAGCAGCAGCAACCACGACAAGGTGCGTAGTGCGTAGTGCATGAGTGGGTGTGTTTTTGTTTGTCTTGCAGGTTGCTGTTGTGGTTGCATGCAAAGGTACAGCACACTCAGCAGCAACCTGGCGGACTTGGTGCTTCTCCTGTACGTGTGGGTGCATGTGTATGTGTGCGGGGGTGCGTGTGTGTACGAGTAGGGTTGGTCAGAACCATGTATGTACATTGTACGTGGCTGTATATTTAGTGATTTCCCTGCCAAAAATACCGCACATAAACCATAAATATATATGTGTGTGGTTCTGGCCAACCCTTTGTGTTTGAGTGTATGAGAGTGTGTGTGTGAGTACTTGTGCACATCTTGCAGGTCATTATGCGTGATGGTGTTGCATGCTCGAAGGTTGATGTGATGGTGTTGCATGCTCGAAGGTTGATGTGATGGTGTTGCATGCTCGAAGGTTGATGTGATGGTGTTGCATGCTCAAAGGTTGTGTGATGGTGTTGCATGCTCAAAGGTTGTGTGATGGTGTTGCATGCTCGAAGGTTGATGTGATGGTGTTGCATGCTC
>Ga0307947_1000618_pt1 | contig 25723 bp, 24 predicted proteins | sample OrgLakmetagen232_FD_201840 | JGI IMG/M metagenome (GOLD analysis project Ga0307947, IMG submission 201840) | Saline water microbial communities from Organic Lake, Antarctica - #232 | ecosystem: Environmental > Aquatic > Non-marine Saline and Alkaline > Saline | place: Antarctica: Organic Lake...
ACACACACACACAAACAAACACACACACACAAACACACACACACAAACACACACAAACACACACAAACACACACAAACACACACAAACACACACAAACACACACAAACACACACAAACACACACAAACACACACAAACACACACAAACACACACACACACACACACACACACACACACACATTACCGTTTCCGAAAAACAGGCACGAAACAGGCACGTAGAAATAATACAAAAATATAATTTTATTTATAGAAAGAAACACATTGCCAACTCCTGAGACCCAGGTCCGATTGCTGGGCTAGAATGGCGGAAGACCAGTCCAGTATTCAAGTTTGTGTCAGAGTGAGTGGGTCATCCCTGCATGGACAAGCGCTCCTATGGATTTGGCCTTTGACTTGGCGAGGAGCAGGAATTAGACTGGTCCAACACTCTCTTACACCGTCAAATGTGTAGCATGGTTTGGATTGAGTAAATCCTGGATATGTGGAGTTTTGGGGGAAAGAGCACCCCAAAGAACACCCCCGATCCCCTCCCCCTTTCAGGCACGCCCTCTGAATAATCGGGAGCGTGACGAGGGCCACCGTGAATGCGTGTCCTTTGATGAGCCCACCAAGCAAGTCGTAGTGACGGTGGGTGAATGCAAGCGCGTGCAACTGTTGAACTCTGTTAAGCCCTCCCTTGGGACTGGAACCCGGCATCCATATGCCTTTCACAACACATATCCTGATACTGCGTGCACTTGCAGGCCGTGGACAAAAACACCTTGCTGCAGCTGCGCGGAAAAACAGCACTTGGCTACGCCTTCGACCGTCGTTACGGAGCGGACTGCACATCGGACAGCATCTACGATGACAGGGTCCACGCACTGGTTGAGAGCTGCTTCAAGGTGCAGCTCTCATGGAGGGGCAATGGACTTGTTTGACTTTTCAGTGCAAGCTGGAGATAGTTTGTATATGCACGCGCGCACACACACACACACACACACACACACACACACACACACACACACACACTCACTTACACATACATACACACTCTCAAATGCAGACTCTCACATGTACACTCACACACGCCACACCACACATACGCGCACGCGTACACTTACACATGCACACACAACACACGCATACAAAATTACACAAACACAATAAACAACACGCATAACGCATATACATACGTGCACACACACATACGTTCACACACACGCACACTCACTCACACACATACACACACATAGAAACACAACACGTACACACAAATAAGATTTGCACAGACATAACACACACAACTCACACATGTACACGTACACACACGCACACACACATGCATACACACTCATGATCTGTTTATGCACATTCACAAGAGAGCACCACTACAAACAACCACAGGAGACTAACAATGCATGATCGTTAGGACCTGCACGCAAGTCATTCGCATGGCCTTAGGTACTTGAGAGTCTATGTTGTTTCACTCTAATTAGCCAAGCATTGTTTGGGTTGCAGGGCTACAACGCAACTGTCCTTGCGTATGGACAGACGGGATCAGGCAAGACACACACCATGTCAGGTGGTGCAGGCATCCTTGGTGTGGTTGAAGAAGGTGAGGGTAATGCATAGCTCGTAGTGACGTCCCACAAGCCTCCCCGAATCGTATGAGGCTCTTCCAGTTCTTATATTTGAACTTCCTTGCTTCCAGGTATTACCCCGCGTGTCATCCGACATCTTTTTCAGATTGTGGAGGCCCTCAAAAAGAAAGAGAAGCCCGGAGAAAGGACAGAGGTACGCCTTGCCTGTGCCAATACCTGCCTATGCTTGTGCCAAAAATGCTTGTGCTGAGCCTGTGCAGAGCTGGAACTATACTGGAAGCAGAGTGTAGACCAAACACCTTCTCGCCTTGCATCGTTCATGCAGGTCACAGCCTACGCATTGGAGCTGTACAACGAGGACTTGCTAGACCTGAGCATGCGTTCTGGCAGGGATGAGATGGCCAGCAAGAACGGATGGGACACCATTCGAGCCAGCTTGGGTCTTAAACTCCAGGAGAGGCCTGTAGGCAAAGACGGGCGTGTGGTGCCCGAGGTTAGTGACGACACAGACAAACACACAAATGCTTTCACACACATGCGCATGTACAATACACACACACCACAAACACGCCACACACAAACGCACACGCGCACATGTACATACACACACAACACACGCGCAAATTCAAGTTAGGCTAGTTGCAAGTCACTGCTTTGCAAGCTACCAGGTCCTCCTTTAGCTTTATCTAGGATGGGGTCAGGAGGGCGCAAAAAGCATATTACAGACACGCATGAGGGTGCAAAATAAAGTCCTGACAGGCACGTGTGGGTTGTTAGCCTCCATTCCAAACCCCTGTAACTAATCCCTCACATCCCTCACACAAATAATATGGTGGCAAGCTGCTCTGAACCTCCGTAGCTTTTTGCCTGCACTGTATTCATGCCGAAGGTATCATACTCGAAGCGTTGGGCAGAAACTTATGCGCGCACTCACTTATCACTTGTTTGGCGCAAGGATTCCAGCCGACGTCATGTTTATTCCCGTTTGCTGAAGCAATGCTTACACGCTTTCAAATGCTGTTGTTCATCAGGTGGTGGGTGCAAATGAGAAGAAGGTGACAAGCGCCAAGGAGCTGGCCAAGTTCTATGACGATTGCATGATCAATCGTTCTACTAGCAGCACCAAGCTGAATGACCGGTCCTCACGTTCACACGCGATCTTCACAATCAACATCCATCGCACCACTGTCGAGGTGGGTTCAAGTATCCAAAACCTTGTGTAACATTTTTGATTCCAATTGCTGCTCCTGCCTGGGCTGACTGAGGCACCCTCTATTACAGCGGCTGCTGCCTGCGGCAGTCTGCTGTCTTGTTGCTCTTCTTTAACAGGAGAACGGTTTGCAGCTTGCAATTCAACACGCATCTTTCATGAGAGTGCTTTGCTGTCATGAATGATGTGTCATGTTTTTATGAATTACGATGTACACTGCAGGTCCTTGATGAGGTGGGAGCAGACATGAGAGCCAGGGTCCGCACCTGTGACTTCACCTCCAAGTTACACTTGGTAGATCTGGCTGGTGAGACGAAGGGCTGGAAAATGGTGCTCTTACACCCAGCAAAAAATCGTGCACGTGACATTGAGTGTAAGGAGCAGAACGCCAGAAGCTTTCCCAAATGCAGCAGACCTTGCTTCCCTCCCGTTCCCCACCGACATAGTTTAATGGCCTGGCCCCCAGGGTAGTGACAAGAGCTCTCGTTGCCAAACCTGCTCTGTATGGCACACACAGGAAGTGAGCGTGTCAAGCGCAGCGGCGCAACTGGCAAGGAGCTCAAAGAGGCCTGCAACATCAATGGAGGGCTGCTTGCACTTGGCAACGTCATTGTGGCCCTTGCCACTGAGTCAGAGGCAAAGAAAGATGCAAGAAAAGGACACATCCCATACAGGTAAAAGGCGAGGACACGACACAACTTCATTTCACTTCAACCAACCGAATGTTTCTCTTAATCCCCTACAGGAAATAAATGTGCACTTCCTGTGTATATATTTTGGTTAAAGTTTGCCTTGGCCTATACATGTAAAGACAAAGCTTATCGAGCCTTGCCAGTCTTTTCTAAACTTGAGAAAAATTTGTTGTTAAGGATAGTACATGAGGATAGTAACACTGCCGGAATAATACATCATCCGAGCATAAATCCAGAGATATCAGATCCACTCAAAGCTTGCCTAGTTCAGGAAAATCATAAAAAGCGATGTACTGTACGTCCATGGATCCCACCCCCCCTGAGAAAATAAAACATTTTATGGTCAAAATGTGCAAGCAACCCCCTTAGGCCCTCCACGGAGTCTCAAGGGGTTCAATTTGGCCACACTCACCTCCCACAAACATATCGAGGAAGGCTTACAAGAGAGAAGACCAAATTTCAAGCCAAAAGCGAGTGCCAAAGCTCTGTGTCACCAGACAAGGACCATCAAAGTTTGTTGTTCATTTTTCAGTCTCTTCCATTCTACTGCCCCCTAGCCACTATCAGCATCACTGCCGCCGTTGCTGCTCCTGCTGCCACTCTTATTGCCACTCTCATTGCCTTCTCTACCGCCCCCGCTGCTGCTGTCATTGCTGCTGCTGCTGCTTGTGCGTGTTGCTGCTGCCTTGCTTGTGCTTGCCCCTGCCCCTCGTGCTGCCTTGCTTGTGCTTGCCCCTGTTGCTGCTGCTGCCTTGCTTTGCTTTGCTAGCACTTGTTGCTTGGGTACGGGCTGCTTTGCTGCCGAAGCGCTGCTCAGCTGTCACTGCTGGCTTAAAAAAAAAGGAGTGCACTTTGCTGGAACTTCCTGACGGGTGCAACGGGTGCAGACGGGGCTGGGGCTGGGAATGCAGGGGCTGGCAGAGCTGGGGTTGGGGGTCAGGAAGTCCTGGAAAGGCATTCTGACCACTCGTCGCTTGCATTGCTCAAAAACTTCAATTCCCGCTACTGCCCCACAACCGCCCCCTTTAGAAATGAATATATATATATTTGTTTTGCCACCGCCACGTCACCGCCCCAACAAAACAGCAACAATTAGGAGCAATGAAATACTTTTCGTACGGTATTTATATAATGCCCAACATATTCTTGATGATGGTGGCAATCCCAATTGGAGGCTCTGTTATCATGTGCATCATTCCTGCATGGTAGTGCAAGCTTTGGAAGCATCTCGTTAATTCCAAACCCCTTGGCATCTGCAAGCAGCACTAGAAGGGCTGTGGTTCGGGGATCATAAGAAATGCAGAAGAAGTGATTTGAGCCAACGAGCCCAAGCAGCAGCAGCAGCAGCGGAAGATGTAAGTCAGCAGGAAGGGCAGCAGTGGGCAGCTCTCAGGAAGGAAACTTGTTAACTGATCATTTGCAGTTCCCATGGTCATTTCCTCCTCAAAACCTCTTGATGCCGTACATAAAGTATATCATTGCCCCTAATTATTGTTTTGTGGAGGGGGCGGTGACATATTACTTGTGAAACGGTGGTGTAAAATGTATTTATTTCTAGGGGGAGCGGTTCAGGGTTTTTGGGGGGGGCGGTAGCAAAACATAGTTATTGTTTGAAGTGACAGGCGGAGAGGATGCCCCCCCCTGCTCCGCCTGCACCTTCCCCCCCAGACCCCGCCCGCCTGCAGCAGGCAAGAGCGGACCGGGCTGAGCAAGAGGCAAAGGAGCGCAAGAACAAGGACTCGCAGCCATGCAGAACTCGCAAACCTTGGTTTGACCCAACAGGGTTGTTGGCACTGCATTGGCATTCTGTGGTTATGCAATAAATGAAAATGACAGGAATGCAAGCATGCTCTCATGCAGCAGTGGAAATGCCTTGCGCATGTGCACACAATGCGGCACACAACGTGCACACACATGCGCACACACACATACACATACACACACGTGCATGCACACATGCACAGGCGCACACACTCACACAGGCGCACACACACACACATGCTCACACACACACACACGAACACACACACACATGCTCACACACACACACACGAACACACACACACATGCACACACTCTAGCTATAGCACCCAAGCCGCACACAAAGCTAGCACACGCATGCAGCAGCGGTGACAGCAACAGCAGCAAGAGTGGCTTACCCCTTTGAGAGGGGGTGGTTGCTGAATGTTTTGTAAAATAAATAGTTATAGGGGGGGGTGGTTGCTGTTTTTCCTGTTAAGTAAAAGTTATTTTAGGGGGGGTGGTGAGTACATGTATGTAAGGTATTGATAGTTATTGTATAATGAACTATCATCAGAATAATCCGGCTCATTTTGTAAGTGTTAGGAAGTCACTTTTTAACCGTGATACACCAAAGACAGTGCCCTGTTGGGCTGAAGGCATTAGTAAACCTTGCCTCGTCCATGCTTCTCAGGCCTTTTAAGCCAACATTTTAATTTTATGCTTGGTATACAGAAGGCTATTAAGCTGACATCTAACCAGGAGGCCCCAGTGAGCAAAGCTTTTGGACGTCAAGGGTCAATCCCATTAATAATCATATATTTAGAATCCTGAGATTGAAAGCCATCGATTGATATAGAAATGGGTGCGATTCGAGGGGGTCGGGGGTGGGTGGTCCCTCGAGGGGGTTTGGACTTTTTGGGACCCCCCCTCCAGAAAATCTCTGAGCCACTTTCACGAAGTTTTAAATATATCAATGAATTCCTGAGCTCGTGAATTGTCTATTGGCACCCTCTTTGAGGAAATCAGGCTATATGGGGGGTCTGTGGACAAGCCCACAAGTCAAAGGCAAACGCGCTTGGGTGCAGGCCGCGGGGTGAGTCAAGCCAAAGGAGCAGCGATTCACTCCAAACTTCCAGGATAGTCTCAGCATAAGATACTTAGTGGAAATTCGAAGAAATGAGGCAATATGGGGCTGTGTAAGTCAGTTGTGGGTGCTTGGTAGGTCATGTGTGCATGGACGTCCGTATCTCAGTTTTTGCCCCATAACTGTGCACCACTTCAGTTGCATATCTTGGTAAGTATGCAGATGGATGCAGAATTAAAAAATGAGCAGAATGGTACCCTTTTCGTCCCGGGGGGGGAGTAGTGGGGGGTGGGTGGGGGTGGGTGGTCTTTTTGGGCCTCCCGCCGAGAATTTTGGCATGACGTCCACTTTATTTTTTACCCTCCTGATCTAACTGTAAGTTTTGGGACGTGAATCCCCCTTCTTGAACCCCATCAAACAAATGAAAGGGTGTGAACCTGCTCAGTCTCATAATTGCTATCAGCCTGCCCGCTTCTTATGCAAAGGTAACCTGAAGGAAGGAAAGGGCAAATGGTTGTGCACACTCGTATTAGTAGTGACCACCTGTCATGTGCAAAGATTCCAGTCAAAACCTTACCCAACATGCTTTCAAACCTGATGTATATATTTGTGCATGATATAACGAGGACTTCAAATTCTGTGGTCATTTGCTTTAACACAATTCCATGGCCTACCAAAAGACATTTCATGAACATCTGTGGCCATGCATACAGACCCCCCCTTGAATCAATCCTTTCAATAATATTGCAACTGACTGGGCTGAGCTTGAGCTAGGCTTCCAAAAAATTTAGCTATTGTATACTAAAGAGGCCCAGGAATTATCTGGAGAACGCAACAATTTGCCCCCTTCCTAAACCATTTATCTATAATTCTTAGAATCGACTCATTTACCTCGATTAATAACCCTTGACACAGTAGCCTGTAAATATCAGTTCTGACTTAACGTATAAATATGGGCCTCCAGCCCAAAATGACCCCCCTCCCCAACCCCCTTCCTGACCCCCCAGACTAATAAAACGGCGTCAATCTGCTCAGAATTCAAGCAGCTATCTGCCTGCACGATTCCCATGCCAGATAATTTAATGCCGTACCTTTTCGATATCATCCCGGGTAAGTAATGTTTTTTCCCCCTCGGTTCCGGTATCATTTAATATATATTTATTTTGAGGCTCCGGGGTTGCCCGGGATTGGCGAAAATAAAGTTTTGTGGATGGGTGAACAGTGATGGGTGGAGAAGGCCCCGCCCCCGCCCCAGCCCCAGCCCCAGCCCCAGCTCCAGCCCCAGCACCTTCCCCAGCACCTGCAGCACAACACACATGAGCCCCAGCACCTGGAGCACGGCACTCCTGGACAGCACCTGGAGCACGACACTCCTGGACAGCAACTGGAGCACGACACACATGCGCCCCAGCACCTGGAGCACCTGCCTCAGCAACACACACACACACACACACACACACAGGACGACACATATGCGCACGCACACAAGCGCATTTGTTCGCATACTCACACATGCACACGCACTGGTAAATGCCCACCGGGATCCGTGCGGGAATGGCTAAAATATTTAATTTGAGGCTGCAGGGTAACCCAAATTTATGTTTGATATTTTATCAGGGATGGGTCATACGGACTTCTGAGACGTCCCATACGGTATAATACGCTATTAATACGCAATACGCGTATAATACGTACACGTATTTATGCTATTTTGGGGGGTACCCTGGGCTTGCACCAACCACCCTCCAACCACCACAAATTGTCCCCCCAGCCTCCAGAACATTATAATGCCTCCTGGTAAAGACCCTGAGTGGCATCGTGTTGTTGTTATGGGACAGAAGGGGCAGATTTACGAGATGCCAGATGCCGATGCCAGATGCCAGAATTCCGAGATTCCAGCAGCGGTGCCCCCCGCATCCACGAGCACTTCATGAGGCAAAATCCCAGCGTAGGTGTAGCAGCATGCAAAGCTGACCCGGCAGGAATCCTCAGGGCGAAGTCGCAGCGCTCGCTAGCAATGGGAGAAATTGCCGACGCGAGGAGCATGCAGGAAAAGAGAGGCACCTGCACAGGACTACAGCAAGCACATCAGCAGCAGCATCTACACAGTCGTTGGACACCTGCAGCAAGAGGGCAGTGACCAAGGCTTGTGTGGATGCAGCTGTTGCATCATCTACGCTACAGGCACCACCTTCTAGGTTGTGGTAGCAATAAGCAAGTGATCATGCTACGTTTTGAGGGGCTGGGAGTTCCTCTGGGGGGCTCTAGAGGGCTTGGAAGTGCCTCGGGGGGGCTCTAGAGGGCCTGGGAGTGCTTCTGGGGGGCTTGTGGCTGCAAACTTCGTTAAGTGCCCAAAATCGTATTATACGGAGCAATTTGAAAAATACGGTTAAATACGTGATAAATACGATACGACGTATAATACGCCTACGCCGTATGACCCATCCCTGATATTTATGAAATATGGGCACCGGGATGGATCCGCAAAGGTACGGTACCTGAAGAGTTGAAGAACTGCTATGCACACGCTCTTGCATTGACCACCTGTCAAGTGCACAAATCCAGCCAAAACCTTTGCCAACGCACTTTTTTACTTCATTCATGCAACTTATGCATAATGCAATACGTGAATTGCAAGTTTGATATCATTTGCTGGCAATTTGCCTGAACACACCCCCGCAGCCTACTTGGGGGCATTCCATGCATTTATGTGACCAGGACCAAGACCCCCCCCCTTAAATCAAATCACCCAACAAGGGTGCCATTCAACTGGGCTTGAGCTCAGGATTACAGAAATATTATTTGTTGGAAGTGGCCCAGAAAAATTCTGGAGACCCCCCCCAAATTTCCGAGCCCCCCCAAATGACCACCTACCAATCGACCCCTCAGAATCGACTCATTTATATATCAATTGATAGCTCTTGACGTCAGGATTCCGAATATGTAATTTATATTTCAATCAACACGTAACGTCAGAAAGTTCTGATACTTAAAGCCTCCTGCTTGACATGAGGATTTCAAGAACGTAATTACGTTTTGGGATCAATATGTAACGCCAAACAAGTTGATACTTGCATCCTGATGTACATGTATATCTTGATTGGTGAATGTGCATCAATTGAAAAGACCCAGTGGCTGGTGGGAACTGACCCCCGTAATGTGAAACTCCGGCCATATCTCTAAAACGATCAGCAACAGGGCTGCCAAAATGAGTCAACAATAGACCATCCACTCTTGATCTGTTAAATAGAACTAATCTACTGGCAGCATCTTTGGAACAAAATGATTAGAAGTGGCGGCTCGATGCATCTGCAATTTACGCCAAATGTCAAGGCTACTCACTCGTCCAGGCCAGTAGGGTCAACCATTTCAGCCAAAACTTTATTGATAGCCAACTTGTATGGTATTAAAAAGGCACATCCTTTATCTGCCACAATGCCTTGCCCAACAGGGATTCCAAGCTTACACGCCTGCTACAAGACTCACTGGGTGGAAACTCATTGACAGTGCTCATCAGCTGCATTAGCCCTAGTGAAATGGACTTTGAGGAAACCAACAACACACTCAAGTAAGTGAAATTATCAGCAGTGTTTTGTCAATTGCTTTTAGCCGGCCTGATTTGCACTTACAGGTTTGCATTCTTAGACTGGTGCTGATTGTGTAGCCACCAGCCTGTTCCTATTCAATTATATCAGACAGCCAATGTTGATGATTTCCTGGAAATAAAATCAAACCCTCACCTTACCAATGTCGTCTTACCTGCATAGGTACGCCAACCGTGCTTGCCTCATCAAAAATACCCCTCTGCCCAACAATTATGCATCCGTGGAGGAAGACTTGCTGCCATCAGTGCCCATGGGGGGTGCAGCTGGTGGGCTGGGCATGATGCAGCTGCAGGTATGCGTCAGGATCTTGGTAGGGAGAATTGCGCATCACCATTGTAGCACATTCCTATTCACTCATGGGAGGTGTGTTTGTCCCAATGAAATCGTGGCACATTGTAGATTGTGTCGTTTAGTTTTCTACCTTGCTAACAAAGCACATTGCCTCTCCGGCATTCCAATCATACTGTACCGCCAGTATACCACCGAATACTGCGAATGCTACTGATTTCTTCACGGATCGTCGCGACCTATTCAAGTAACTAAAAACCAGGGTTGTTCAGTTCAGGATTCGGTCAAAAGTTTGGGCTTGCGAACTTTCACGCATTTTAACGAACCCTAAAAATGCCGTTTGAGAGCTATTAAAAGTTCGTCGAACTTAATGCCCCCTTTTCGAATTTTCTTGTCCAAAATTGTAGTCAAGAATGCAGGGAAAAGCCTTAGATGGCCGTCAAACGTTCGAATTTTTCGTGTACTGATTAAAATTAATATAATATATGAATTTATGAAATTTCAAGCATGTTTTGGACGAGTATGACCACAGGAACCAGCAAAATCCTCCATTTTCGAAATTGCACATCGAACTGCTCAAACAGTTCAAGAGTTCTAGAACTTTCACGAACTTTATCAAACCCTTGCTCCCAAAAAATCGAACTGAAAAACCCTGCTTAAAATGCCTTGCAAAGTTTGCGGTTGTGAAAATTTACAGGTTTTATAGAGTCCTAGGCCTAAATCCTGGTCATAACACCCCCCAAAGGTTTTTTGCTCCAAAAACGCCATTTCCCTGATCTTTTGCCTTCCGTGGCTGGTTGTGCATTTGCCTTTGCTTACTGTACCTTTTGTATAGCACCCCTCACGAACACTGTTTTTTGCTCTGCGAGGTACCTGCAGTTTCATAATTTATTTTGACCCTGCAGGGTTGTGCGGGGATGGTGAAATAACCCGTTTTCGGGTCGCTGCCATTCATAAACGTTAAGAGACCCCCCGCCTCGCCCATACGCAAGCTCACATGCAAACAGCATGCTGACTTGCCTTTGCCCTTTTGTGGTGATCTCTTCCATTTAAACTGTTTGTGAAGCTTCTTATTGCTGAACAGGGCTAAAAGTCCTGTGGGGTTCATGCAGGGAGGGCAAAAATATGTATTCCCTGGGTACGGGGAGGAAAATTACATAACCAGGCCTGTGCACTTGCGCCTTAAAGTTGGATTTTGGACCGTAATTACGGCAATGACCGTAATTACCCCGTACAGAACGGTCCAAATTACGGTCGGCCAAAATTACGGTGTCAGGCCGGACAAGACGGTGCCATCGTACAGGACGATTTTGATCGTGATTTGGCTGTTTAGCTCCAATTTCGGCCCAAAACAACTATTTTCTTTTTGCAACAGTTCTTTATTAATAAAACGGAATCAAGTACTGCGTCCGACATTGAGTTTCCATGCAAGCCACTGCTGGGCCTATCCCCCGAGCTGATGCAGCCCCAATCTAGCCTCAGGGTCGTTCAGGGAAGCAGTTCTGTGGCGTCAGCATGTAAGAGGAGCATGCTGAAAGTGGAAATGGGAGGTGTTGGGGTGGAGAGGCCTTTCTGAGGCCATTTTTGCACTGGCAGTGCCAGCTTGGCACTGTACTGTACACCATACAGTAAATAATTGTAATTACGGTAAATTACGATCCTCCCAAATCATAATTTGGCCGTAACCTACAAAATTACAGTATGTACAGTAAATAACGTACAGTAACGTACATTGCACAGTGCACAGGCCTGCGTATAATACCAGAGGGGGGACACTGGGCAAAAGCCCGAACATGCTCCTTTTTGCATAAAAGGTGCAACTACTCACACGTCATGTCACTTCATCAAATTGGACCCAACCTAGCTTCAAACTGATGCTGACTTTATAAGCTACCCGAGCATGTGCTTAAATTTAGACAAGTCGCCCTGCATACAGAATGACAGGACTAAAAGCACACGTCGTGCACCTGCACCCTAGATAGGTGCTTTCCAGGGGGAATGGCACATTAAACTGCATATCTCGCCAACCATTTGCTCTTTTGCTCCATTGTTTTTGCAATGATCATAAGGAATCCAACACACACACAAATTCATTCAATTTAATGCTCTGGCTGGTCAAATACAGCATATGGCTGCTCATAAAGTACGCTTCACGCCGCGGCCGGTTAGGTATGGCTCCCGTAATTTGCACGTTTCAGGCTCAGCTGCATTGGAATCTACATATCAGAGTTGAGCTTGAAACGTGCAAATTACGGGAGCCATACCCTAGGAGCATGCCGTGGGCTAAAAAGGGTGCCAATCGACTAAATTTGAGCTGAGAATTCCGATGATGTATTTTAAATTTGTAGGAGTGGCCCAGTAAATTTTTGGATGGGGCCAGGAGGGGTAAAAAAAACTCGGAGCCCCCCCCGGCCCCCCCCCTCCAATTGGACCCATACATATATCAACCGACAGCTTTCAACGGGAGGATTCCGATTATCTAATTTTTATCGATTTGACACGTGCCGTCCAAAAGTTATGCGTACTGGCGCCTCCTGAGACACGTAAAAAAAACCTTAGCCAATGCAACTTCCAGGTCCCAAATTGCTGAAGGGAAACGGGAGGTAGAGCCTCGATTGGCTTATTGGGACTGTTTGGTTTGCAAAGGGGTGGGCCGTTCATGGGGACAGATGTAGAGACCTTGCTTGATATGAAAAGGGGCCGATAAGGACCTAGCATAGGCTGGCATTCTGTGCAGAGATCAAGTGTTGCCTCCCTTGCATAGCTTGCATTGGGGTTCATTAAGGTTTATTTCCAACTCGCATTGATTACGCGGCAGTACGGTATTCATCTGGTCGTTGCGTGGAAACTGGTATGTGGGTTTGGGCAATGCAACCATTTGGTAAGAGGCCCATGACCAGACATGCTCCAATCCACCCACGCTCTAACACGTAAACATTCCTTGCTTTTTATCGCTAATTTCTGGATGTCTCAACGGTGTATACTTTGGAGGGATGACGTGAAAATGTGAGTTTCGGCACAAAAGTAGGTACATCTCTGCACCTGTGCCATAGATCAGCACCCTGACAGCGCTAAGTGTGGGAGCCATCCGTAAATTATGCATGGTAGCAAATCTGCCGCCAAATGGTGGTTCATAGGAAAAGGGCCAGGTATATATCGTCCTTTGCTTCTCCTTATTACTGCTGGTCAGAGTCTCACGGAAAAATGTACAAATCCAGGCTGCTCAAAACGGTCAAGAGACGGAGAGAACGTTATGTGAAGTTCTTGGCACAGAAAAGCGCCCATGTTTGGGTGTGCCAAGACAGTTTTACGCTGGACATCTTACTTAATATATATTGCAACGTGTTAAGGGTCCTACTAGCTGCTAGGGCCACAAGCATCAAGTCTACATGGCTGACCATTGCCATGCCTCGCTTACGCTACGTTTATGAGCGCACCTTCATGACAATTCCACTTCATTTTGTTGCTTGAGCAGGCCTTGCTGGAGGACCATGGCCGTCAGAGGGAGCTGCGGGAGAAGAAAGAGCGGGAGAAGCGGGAGAAGGATCTGCGACGCTTGGCAGACCTGGAGGCTGCACGCTCTGAAGACAGCAAGCGACCAGGTTACCAGCGCCTGCGTGCCCAGCAGGTGCGTGTGTGTGGGTAGTAGCAACGTTTTAGGAAGGGGTAGAATTGAAGGTGTGAGACCCATACTTGAATTCCTCCTCTGGTTCCTGTTTGGGTTCTCGTTCCTGTTCCTGCTCGTCTTGCCTACCTTGGCTCATTTACTTTGGCCGGGAAAAGATGCACCTCTGATCCTGCACCAATCAACCTCTGCTTCAAGGAACTGTGAGTTGAGGGAAAAGGTTGAAAACCGTCACTCCACATTTACTACAAGTTTCAGGTCAGTTTTGCACCCAGTGCTGTGGACCATAATCAATTCCTATGCAAGTTTTGAGTGGGCCAGATGTCATTGGTCTCAATTGGCACCCAAAGTTGCGGATCACTTTTATAACATTTAATGTTAAAAGGACATTGGTGCTGTGTGTGAGCAACCCCATGATGTTCTTAATTTTCAAATCACACACTGGGTCTTAATCTTCCAACCTTGCTTCTTCCTTCGCCTGCAGTACTATGAGGAATTACGCAAACAGCTGGCCTCAGGCAAGCATGGGACAAGCATCCCCTCCAGCCAGGTACGACAAGTTGAAGGTTAGCCAGCGTTTTTTATTCATTTTCACAGCTGCGTCATTGAACAAATTTTTTTGTTTTACTAGTGGTTACAACGCAAACTTTTTTCTGCATAGGTCATCGGTGATGAGAATCTGAAGGGATTTGGCAGCAGCAGCAGGGAACGTTACCGTGATCTGAACATGAGCATGGATGGCCTGCCTCCACTTACACCTGGCAGTGGTGACCGCAGTGCGCGCTCTAGGATCAACTTCATGCGTGCCTCCACTTCTCGCACTCCCAACAGTGGTAAGTTTTGTGCGTAGGCTGCTGCTCTTTTGCTTAGTGGCCTCAAGGATGAAAGGGTTGGTAAGGTGTGGCAACAGTGTTGGAAAAGTTGAATGTTCCTGTCCTACTGGTTTGAGGCCCAACCATGCCACCTCTTCATGGTGTGCACACAGGCAGCAAGCGTTACGGCTCTTTGAGCCAAAGCCAGAAAAACTTCAGCGCCAGCCAAAGCTTAGATCAAGCCGGTGCTGAAAACGATTTTTTTGAGCAGGTGCGTGGCAATAACACTGACAAAAGGCAGCTTTGCTAAAAAATTACATTCGTTTGCTTATATAGGGCATTGGCTGACAGCTGTGTCATTTCTTTGCACATGCTTATTTGTTAGTCTTCATATTTATATTGGAGTGAGAGTGAGTGCTGACAGGCTGCTGATTTTCCAAAACATTCTCCAGGATATGCCAAGCCTACATGCACAGGAGAGTGGATCTGGATTCCTGGACGATGATGGGGTGTTGAGGACAGCTGAGGACAGCTCTGAAAAGGTAGAATGAACCCTGCTTTGCCACTTAACCTTCTTTCAATGATTCCTCACTTCATTCACCTAACCTCGTGCAGGCCGAAAGCTCTGCAGACCATGATGCTAAGCAGGCAGCTATCAGCAAGTCAAAGTTCAGACGTGGAAAAGGTGCGAGCACTGCTATGTTGTTAAAACCAACCCCGCTTCACCAAGCCTTAAGACTGACTGCTCACCCGGTAACAATCCATCTTTTGCTGCGCTGCTGCCACTCGGAACACAGGGGGAGAGGCAACCCCAGAAGACGGCAGAAAATCACAGGTGCAAAAAGAAAATCGTCGTGGGATGTCAAGCTGTGGCATGTTGTGAAAGTTGTGTATACCACATTCCAGAACTCAGCTGAATTTATTGCAATCACGGCAAATGTTGGTGTACTGTTGGGACTTAACTTCCTCCTTTTAGCCCTGCATTTTGCCCCCAATGCGTAATTGATGTGCGGGTAGAGGCTTGGAAGATCATTTTATGAGATTTTGTGTATCTGCCAATTTTTGATTGTATCCCCTTTCAAAAAAATATTGAATTTCTGAAGAGCTGGCACAAGAGTCGTGATGGTCCACATTTCAGGGGGGCGAGGATGAGCAATTAACTCCTGAACTTGACAACGGCAAGAGCATTGATGATGAGGAGGAAGTCACGTATGATTACATCCAGGTGTGCTACTAGGTAGAAAGATGTATTTCGTGCCAACTAACGCCTGCAAATTCAATGAACATTGATAGGTCTTGTAGGATTGCACCCAAGTGCCCATTCCCAACCTGGTTTGTACAGGAGGACATGATGCCGAAACTCCTTGCCAGGTTCAAGGTCAACACAACCGACACGCTGTCTGTCTACAAGGCGGTGGGTAAACAGCAAACGTTCCTGGAGGCGTGTCTTGTAGTCCCTTTGGGCATTGAGGCTTGCACCTGTTGTTTACCTACCTGGTGTTACAAGTGCCCAGCTTGCGCCTTGTTAAATGTTGGTTGACGTGCAGATAAGCAAGGAGGACTTCCAAGATGTTGTTGGTTTGCTTCCTGAGAACACTCCCCTCCCTGCCTCGGAAAAGATGACGTACCTGCTGGCCCGGTTAGAGGTAAGCCCTTCTTTCCAATGACCAAAACCTCTTCCCTGGAGTAGTTACTCTGCTAATACTGCTGCCTAACTTTTAATGAGAAATAGCTCGGTGACAGCGGCAAACTTACCACTGCTGCCTGATTTGCAGGTCAACCCTGGCAAAGACCTGAACGAGGCTCTCCAGCGAGTGGTAAACCGGGAAACGACGATGAGTGAGGCGATTGGACCAGCCGTGGGCTGTCTTATGGCTACATTTGGGACAAACATGATCAGCAGCTGTATATTTGACTTTGACGATCCAGAGGACCTTAAGTAAGCAACTTACCCTTGCCCCATTTACTGCACATGCATCAACAATGTGGACTGGGAGAGATTTCACCCTAACACCAATGTTCTATCCATCAAATGTTACTGGCAACACAATGAGCAGAGATTATTAAAACCGTCCATTCAGGTGCTATGATGTTGAGGAGCGCATCGAGCTATGGGGGCTGCAAATACCTCACACTAGTGCACGGCCTCCTTTAGAAGCTGTGAAGGAGGAGGTATGTAAAGTTCTGCAGCACTTGCTTTTATTTCTAGGGAAAATTTGCTGTTGTTGGATAAATTACGGTTCCATAAAAAACTTTGGGGCCATTATCATTCAATATAGCATGGAGAACTCATGGAGCATCAAGCAATGCAAAACAAAACGTCCACTGTAGATTTTCAGACATTTCTAGATCCAGAGGATGCATATACAGAACTGACAGCCAATTTGAAGTATTCAGTAAATTTGACCAACTTTCTTTGAATGCGTGAGTGTGCCAGCACAGGATCTAGGGCTCTGTTCCTTAGAAAGGCCCTGACATGTAGACTTGCAAGACAATTACCATGAGAAAGGCATGTTTTTTTATTGACCATTTATGACACTTATACCCCAATCTTTGACATTATTGCAGAATGACGCTGGCAAAGAGGGCACCGGACCAGAGGTTACTCCCTGGACTAGCATTGACCGCCTTAACATGTCAATTGGCCTGCTTTTTGCTTTGTGCACTCATGCACTGGACAGCGGCATCAGGTACTGACTTGCAAATTTTATTCCTTTGGGAAGCTAGTACTTTTGCATCTGTAAGGCATCCTTCAAATGATCCAGACACGGGCTTGATTCCCCCAGCTGCTCTGCTTTATAAAATGCTCAGTGCAAGGGTTGGCATGGGAAATTGGTTAGGCCTTGTCGTCCTCCGGATCTATTTCAAACGCTTGACATTTGATTGTCGCTGAAGATGTGAAATGCTTTCATGTTATTTTCGAAGCCCCCCTCGTGGGGGCATAAGCGCCTAGCTTTGCCCCAAAGTATGCCATAGCGTCCACTAGGCTCTCCAGGCCCACCCAGGGCAACTTACAAGCTGGAACTCGACAAAGGCTCCTAACCAAAACCGTTACTGGGGCAGAAAAGCTTGGTGGCCCTGAGGTGCAGCGTGTAAATCTTTAGTGTAACATATGTTTGGTAGCTGCAAGAAGCTGCCCAGGATTCGTCAGCCAGGCTCCCGGACCACCTCCTGCTGGTGCAGTATCCATCAGCATACATCCTTGGTTGCGTTTGTTGCGTCAGAGGCCCGCGCGCAGGCCTGGCTGCAAAGTTCAAGTTGACCATGCAAGCATGAGTTTCTGAGCTCAAATTCAATAAATGCTAATTTTGATGGGCCATATAAGCTTAGTATACCTATTCAGATGTTCATGATGCACAGGAGTTTGCCATGCGACCCTTGAGAAATGCAGTTCGTGTGAAACACTGTTGCCAGCCTGGGCACAATGCTCGCACCTGCCCTGTCCTCTTAGCAGCAGCACATTCTCACGCCTGCTTCAGCAAAGCCTGCTCCAGTCCCATGCACACCACTGCAGTTGTGGGGTAGCAAGACACACACACGCGCGCACATACACATACAAACACACACGCACGCACACACATACACACAAAAACGTGCGAATACACACATACACACATAAACACATGCGAAAATACACAGGCGCGCACACACATATAAACACGCACACACACATGCAACACGCATTGCACTGCCAGTGCTGGGTTTCGCCAACTTCAGCGTCGCTAGCGACGCCCCCCCACTTGTCCAGCAAGGGTCAAGCTGTCAATTTACCGTCTTTCACACATCAAACCTCAAAATATAGTCCAAGAAATCTGATGCAATGCCAAACCCCCAAATAAAGCACAGGGCTTTCATGTACAAGATGCAGCCTGTCTTATTGCTCATCCGCTTTTTCGTTAACTACCCTGAAAGGGAACTTTGCATGCTGGCACGATCGATGTTGAGGCCTACTAAGTAGGCTCAACACCATTTGTTCGCATATGTTTTTAAGCATCAGATACCTGGTTGCAGGTGTGGATTCTGTGTACCTCGTCCACAATTGTTGAAGCGTTGGCTGCAAGCAGGCGTATGTATGCGCGCGATCACCAGTGAACTGCGTCTGATTTACCCACCATCCGCTCACGACTACGAATACTACAAGGTGGGCAATGTCCTCTTGGATTCGCTTTGTGTAGATAGAACTGTAGACTGCTAAAACTGGGATGCCAGGCTATTTAATGTCTTATATATAGGGATCGGCGTATAGCGCTATATGAGGCATTTCTATAGCGCTATATAGCGATATAGCGCTATATTGTGCTATATTTCAGCCGCTATATCTGCCAGAACTCCCCCTTGCCGAAGGAATTTCGGCATCGGATTTGGAAGGCATGCAGGGTACCGTGCACAATGCTCCCTGGCAAAAAATTAATTCGGAAATTTGGTTCTGTCGGGCTCTGGCGGTATTTAGGTCCAAAATATAGCGCTATACCTGTGGTTCTGTGCCACACACACATGTGGACACAGGCAAGCCTGTAGAACAGCATGTCCCCTGGCCAAAGTGTTGGACCAAGACTGAGCTGAGCGTGCTTATCTGCGTGTGTGCGTGCGTGCCTAGGCCTGTGTGCGCGTGCATGCGTGCGTGTAAATGTGTGTGTGTGTGCGTGCGCGTGTGCCCGCGAGTGCATGCGTGCGTACTTGCGTGCACGTGCGCTCGTGTGTGTGTGCGTGCGTGCGTGTGTGTGTGTGCGTGCGTGTGTGTGTGTGCGTGCGTGTGTGTGTGTGTGTGCATGTGTGTGTGTGTGTGTGTGTGTGTGTGTTTGTGTTAGCGTGCGTGCGTGCGTGCGTGCCTAGGCCTGTGTGCGCATGCATGCGTGCGTGTAAATGTGTATGTGTGTGTGTATGTGTGTGTGTGTGGTGTGTGTGTGTGTAAGTGTGTGTGTGTGCGCGCGTGCGTGCGCCCGCGAGTGCATGCGTGCGTGCGTGTGTGCACGTTCGTGCGTGCTTGTTTGCGTGCATGCATGCATGCATGCATGCATGCGTGTGTGCATGTTCGTGCGTGCATTTGCGCTCGTGTGTGTGTGTACGTGCGTGCGCGTGCGTGCGTATGTGTGCACGTGCGTGCGTGTGGGCGTGCGTGTGTGTGTGTGCGCGTGCATGCGTGTGTGTTTGTGTGTGTATGTGGTGTGTGTGTGTGCGCGCGTGCGTGTGCATGCGTGTGTGCGTGCATGTGTGCGTGTGCATGCATGCGTGTGTGTGTGTATGTGTGTGCGCGCGTGCGTGTGCGTGCGTGCGTGCAAGCACTGCAGGTGTGTATGCCAGCACTTGTGTGCAAGTGCAGGCATGTCTGTGCATTTGTTCCTTGTGGTGCTCAAGATGTCTTGGATGGTACATTACTGGTGCTCATGATCCCCTGTGGTGGTCCTCCCATGATATGTGGTGCCTACAGCACTCCATAGGGTACGTGTTTGTGTTCTATGGACGCCCAAGAACGAATTTGAGCCGAATTCGAAGCGTGGGCATGAGCCGTATTGAAGCGATTCGGATATTTCAATTTTGGCACGCGCTATATTTGAAAAATATTATAGCGCTATAAGCAAACGCCGATCCCTACTTATATAATCTAAAAAAATTGCAATAGGTATCAAGTAACATATTGATACCATGTATAAAAGCACGCATGGAATCCTCATGTCAAGAGCTAATGATGGCGGGGAAGGGCCTACAATGTCTGAAGAGCACTCCACGAGGTATCTGGCCACATTGACAGCATGATATGTCATGAACAAGTTTCAGCTCAAGCCCATCCAATTGGGGCCCTTCTGGGGTTATTTTACCAATGGGAGGTCTGTATATGCAGGGTTACAGATTGCATGGATCTAGATCGCAGTGAGCATTCAAACAAAGTACCAGAGGGGACTGACTGACGGAGGCAGCAGTCCAGGAACATTCTTAACTTTATGTTATTCGACTACTGCTCAAGTTCTGGCCAAAGTGGTGTCCCTGCTGACCTGGGCAAGTGAGTAGCCTATATGTCTGGCACATACATAGGGTTGGCCAGAACCGTACATACGGAAATGCGGCGTGCAAATGGTCATATACGGCGTATATACAGTATTGTACATCAAGTATATCACGGCCCCTGATTATTGTTTTTTGGTGGGGGTGGCGGTGACATATTACTCGTGAAACGGTGATAAGATATATATTTATTTCTAGGGGGAGCGGCTCAGGTTTTTAGGGGGTCGGTGAAAAATATTACTTTTTCAAGTGACAAGCGGAGTGGATGCTCCCCCCCCTGCTCCGTCTGCCCCTTGCCCCCCAGGCCCCGCCCGCCTGCAGCAAGAGCGGACCGTCCTGAAGGGCAAAGGAGCGCAAGAACAAGAGGCAGCCATGCAGAACTCGCAAACCTTGGTTTGCCCCCCAGGATTGTACAGTTGGCATTGCATATGCACTGCATTATGTGGTTATGCAACAAACGAAGTTGACATGGATGCAAGCATGCTCTTATGCAGCAGAAATGCACACACAAACACACACACACATGCACAGGCGCACACACAAACACACACTCTTTAGCACCCCTGCACGCACACACACACGCACGCTCTAGCTTGAACACCCAAGCAGCATGCAAAGCTAGCACACGCATGCAGTAGCAGCAGTGACAGCAACGAAGCAAGAGTGGTAGTGGCTTCCATTTCCTCCTTGAGTTTGTGGGAGGTGAAGGTGGTCACACAAAACCCTCAGGGCTTTAAAAGATTCTTCGAGAGGAGGTGATTGCTGAATGAAACTGTAAAATAAATAATTTTAGGGGGGTGGTTGCTTTTTTTTCTAATACTTTTACAGGGGGGGTGGTGAGGACAGGTACGGGGATGGTAATTACATGTACGTTTATAGAAATCACATGTACGGTTTGGACCAACCTTATACATACATAGTGCATGCATATTGAGCTACCACGACCTTAATTAGAGCTCATTTTACCCCAAATATTCCAGCGCCATGTCAGGAGGGTGTTTATTTTGGATGGCACGTTTACTTTTTGGGGTGGACACCCCTGAGGGCCCCCCCCCCCAAACAAAAAGGGTACCAATCTGCTCCTTTTTCAAATAGGCATCCATCTGCATAATCATCAAGACCTAAAACTGAAGTGTTGCAGAGTTATGGGGCAAAAACTGAGATACAGATGCCCATGCACACTAGACCTACCAGGCACCCATAACTGGCTTGCACAGTCCCACAATACTTCCAATTCTTCAGAATTCCACTGACTATCTCATGCTGGCACAATCCTGTAAGTTTGGGGTAACTTGCTGCTTCATTGGCTTGACTCACCCCGCGGCCTGCACCCAAGCGCGTGTGCCTCCGACTTTTGGACATGTCCACAGACCCCCCCCCTAACCCAATTTGCTCAAAAAGGGTGCCAATCGACTGGGTTTTAGCTGAGGATTCTGATCATTTCTTTCAAATTTGTGTAGGAGTGACCCAGTACATTTTTTGGGGGGGTCAAAAAAACTCTAGACCCCCCCAGCCCCCCCCCCCTCCAATTCGACTCGTATATACCAATCGATAGCTCTCGAAGCCAGAATTCCGAATACCGTTCGTTCACGATCACTTCAGAAATTAATTAATTATTTGGCCAGAAAACGAAAGTTTTCATTAATTCTTGGAGGCCTCTCCAAACTGACTTCCAATTGATAAATTAATATTTATAGTGGTTTTGAGGGTAAAAATCATAATGAGCTCCAAGCGTGCCAGTGAGAACCCCCTGGCCGGGTTCTTGAAGCCTCAGTCCCCAGCTGAAAGGCTGGCTGCTCAGCATAGGGACCGTGAGAAGCTGCAGAGGGAGAGGCAGCTCAAGGAGCTGCAAGAGGCAGAGGCAAAGGCAAGGGGCGAGGCTGGGAAAAGGCCTGTGGGGCGCCCGCGTGGCTCCAAGAACAAGCCTCCATCCCTCACAGCTCCTTCAGGGGCATCCATACAGAGTGAGTATAGATGGCGAAGTGTGTAAGAGAAGGTTCCTTCTCTGAGTGAGTTCCCTCAACAGCACATGTGCTAGCACTAAGCTGTCGTGTTCTCCATACAGCCAATGGTCCGTCTGCACAGCAGCCTGCACAGCAGCAGCAGCAGTGCACAAGCAGCATTCAAAGGGGGGTTCTCGAACTCAAAAATTAATTCCCGACAGGGCCTCCCCAAAGTGACCTCAAACTCAGAAAATAATCCCCAGACCCCCTCACGAACTGAAATCAAAAATTTAATTAATTATTTGAAAGTGTGGTCACAAAGTGATCGTGAACGGTAAATAAATTTTAGTCAATTTGACACGTGCCGTCCAAAAGTTATGCTTTCTGCAGCCTCCTGGCCATGTCATAAAACAATAGTGGATGTTTGGAAACTTGGTTTTGTAGGGGTTAAGTCCTTATGAAGGGACAAGTGGGGGGAAGCATCGCAAGCGATGCTGAAAAGTTGGCGAAGCCTTTTGCGCTGTGAACTGGCAACTTGTGTGTGCTTTGTGCGCGCTTATACATGTGTGTGTGTGTGTGTGTGCGTGTGTGCGTGCGTGCGTATGTGCGTGCGTGCGTGCATGCGTGCATGCCTGCGTGCGTTTGTGCGTGCGTGTGTGTGTGTGTATGTGTGTGTGTGAGTGTGTGTGTGTTTGTGTGTGTGCGCGCGCGTGTGCGCGTGCATGCATGCCTTTAACCTGCTCACATCTGTCAGTCAAACATGGAGACTCGCATCCTCTCAGAACACGCTCCCATTGTCATCGCGTCATTAAACATAAATTTTTAAGTCCCTTGCAACTTGAATTATGGAAATCCGTGCACCCAGTCGTGTGCTTGCATGGAGCAGCGAACTTTTCGTCCCGCCTCTCCTTGGCCCCGGACCCAGCCGGCACACTCAGAAACGTCTCATGTCCACGCCTGTGCGGTCAGATGATGTTCGGGGGGCGTAAGCTGGGCTGAGCGCCGGGCAGCTTCCTGCAGCTACCAAACATTGAGTCAGTTCTTTCCACAGCACTTCTCACTGCACCCCTGGTCACCAAAACTGGTATGCCCCGACAAAAAATTTTGCTTGGCCTGCCTGCCAAGTTTCAGACCTGGACGTTGGCTGCGTGGCTCTGGCCAAGCCCTGAGTCTCAACTTTTACAAAACACGTTCCGGGGTACGCCCAGCAGCACCAACCCTGCCCCTCCCCTCCCCCTGGCACCACAGAGCTGCCTGATTTGTAAGTCTGGGTCACTGTGCAAGTTTCGGGGGCGGGGGGTGCGCTGGGCGGGCCTGCGTGCCCTGGTGGGAACTTTGGTGGGAACCACCAAACCTAGGGGCTGCGCCCCATGACTGGGGCTTCGCCAAAAATAGCTGTAATTAGAGATCTCAACAACCACTGGGTCGGATTAACCCTTTTCGTAGAAAATCTAATGATCTGAATTTTTAGTTACCCCATAACATGATAAACAGGGCTGTGCAATGGCACCGTCAGAGCAATTTTGCACCGTAATTACGGTACAGTGGACGGTCCGTACCATCAGAGCGTCATAATGACAGTGTCTTAGAAATGACAGTGTCTACCGTCCAGACGGTCGAGGGGACCGTCCACTTTAATTATTGTGTAAACCCCCTTAGCGGTGCAAGCAGCCCTTGAGCACAACAAGACAGCTTCAAGGCCAGCAAGGCTATGTCGTTGTTCATTACTACTCGTAATAAAGTGATACCTGCTTAAAATTGAACATTACTCTCTTAAATTCTTTGCGTAGGCCTCCACAGTCGCCTATTTCATGGTGAACGAAGTCCGAGATGGTCTGGAGAAGCGGCTAGCAATTGTATCTTAATTTTTTTCCTTTTCATTTTTCTGGCTTTGCATGCTTATTGAACATGGACATGCATACAAATGCATCGTATGTTACGCCCTTTTATTTATTGTTAATTTTATTCGTTGGTAGCATGGAGCAGTACACATTGATTGTATCATTACATGCGCTGAAAGCCTTACTTGATGGATGTCCATTAAAATGCCAAAGCGATTCAATGGGGAGTAACAAAGGTTCCAAAGAGTGGTCGAAGGAGTTGGTTGATCTGCAAATGGGTCTCAGCCAGCGCAATGATGGAATTAAATGCGCAAAGCCATAAGGTGGGCATAGCCAATTCAGCTTAAGGGTAAGGTTACATCACTATGTATGCCTCAAAGGGCATCTCAGCGAAAGTTTGCCAAAAGTCTGAAACCACACCTGGCTAAACAAAAGAAACAGTAGCTAGAGGAAACATGAAACAGATGTATGTAGAAGAGAAAGTGTATAGAAAAAGAGAACGTTTGTTTTGAAGAAGGCGAAGAGAAAGCATCAAGGAGGACAAGAAAAAAGCTGTTGATACGTCTTAGGATGTGTGTGTATAAGAAGCCTAAGCCAGGAAGCAGGAAACCAGAGGCTGAGAGAGCCTCACAAAACCAGGAGTGCCAAGAGAACAAGGGCAGCAGAGCAGAAGAGAGAACAAAGGACACATGCAGCCCCCAAAAACAGAGCCTCTCTCTCCTCTCTAGCTGCCCACCCCACCAGCTCACCCAGCTACAGCAGACCAGCCCGATGCTGTCCTCCACAACTTGCCAATTGAAACCGTGAGCCAAGGCATGCCTCCTGGCTGCGAAGGGAGCCGGTGCCTAACTCGCCAGGAGCAGGACGCAAGCTACAGCCGGGCCCTGGTTGCGACTGCTGCCAGGGCTGAGTGCTGCCGTGTTGCTCCACCGTATGAGTCTTAGCCGCTCCCGAGTATTTTCGGGCGTGTGCGCGGAGGCACACGAAGGCGTTTCCAGGGGGCACCACACGGAGGTGCTCTTATATCGCCCCCAAATTCAGCTTAGTATAATTAAATATTGGATCTGAAAACCCAAGGGGCAACAGCTATCTTCCTGTTGCTTCCAAACTGGATTGAAAACAGGACTGAAGCCTGTCACAGATCTGAGCCTGGCCTTGATACAGCAATGTTTAAGAGGTGTAAAACAAGGTTGTCCTTTATCTCCTCTCCTTTTTTCCCTTTTTATCAATGATGTGGATGATGAGTTTGGGACTGGCTTTATGGGTGCTGTTACTGGCACTGAGGGGCTCAGGGTA
>Ga0307947_1000619_pt1 | contig 25668 bp, 29 predicted proteins | sample OrgLakmetagen232_FD_201840 | JGI IMG/M metagenome (GOLD analysis project Ga0307947, IMG submission 201840) | Saline water microbial communities from Organic Lake, Antarctica - #232 | ecosystem: Environmental > Aquatic > Non-marine Saline and Alkaline > Saline | place: Antarctica: Organic Lake...
AATTTGCAAGGGCTCCTGACCGCACTCTCTAAGCACCGCCCAATTTGTTGTGCTGTTCTTCACTCCAAGAATGCGCCTCAAGGAACACAGATGCCTCTTCTGTAACTGGCTACCAAATTCACTGCCTCCACTCAGATACACTGTGCCCCACACCTGACTCGCATATATCCCAGCAAGAATACCATACATCTTAGACAACCAGAGCATAGCATGAGGCCTGCTTTTTGAATCATGACTCTTGGCAAACTCAAAAATCCTGCTCTGTGCAGCCATGTAAGGCCGCACCGCATCACGTGAAAGTATCGTTGCTCAGTAAATATATCGTTCTCCACAACAATATGGGCTGACCAGCAATCATCGGATCGTGTACTCAGCTGCATGTCAGCATCGGATCGTGTACTTAGCTGCATGTCAGCATCGGATCGTGTACTTAGCTGCATGTCAGACCTTTTTCATTGTGTAGCTGTTGGATTTAGTCAAAGAATTGTACAGCCGCATTGCCACGCAAAACCAGTTGAACTGTAGGGGTTCCAATCCACAATCTCGCATGACACACCATGAAGGCCACCACGCGGCGTGGTATCTCTGACCCCCAGCATCCTTTTCAACACTGCCGACAGCCATCATTCTTGTAGGGGACTTTCCATCTCTTTGCCTTGTTGTAAGGAGTGGCCCAAATCTGACTCGCATACAAAGGGTTTACAAAGGGTTTACAAAGGGGGGTAACCGGCAGCCACATGTGTTGGGCTGATAGGCATTGCTGGATCAGCCAGCGTGAAGCGTGAAGTAAACGTAAGGTTGTGAAAAAAAGACCTAAACCCTAAGGAAGTGATAAGTAAGAAGTGATGAATGAATGATGAAAGGCAAAACCTGAGGCAATAAAAAGAGCCTGATGGAAAGCCACAACAAGCAGTTCAGGCGTGTTAACTGAACACCAGAATGTAAAACCCAAGGGGAGGAAGGGAGCGCCACATTAGGGACCCATGCCTGTTCATGCAAACAAATTGGAAGCTGAGTTCAAATACAACATTTGACTTACAACAGTGCACCAGCATGTACGCTCTAAGAAAAGCACAAGAAAAGTGTTGGAAGGAATAAACCTTCGCCTCAAGTTGTTAAGTTGTTTGAGCCCCATCCTGGCCTAGCTGGTTGCTGCACATACAAAGGAACTCAACCATTTCAGTCCACACTCCCGTGATGTTCAAGCCACAGCAAGCTAGCCAACAAACACCACAGCGTTCTTTCACCCTAGAGGTGCAACTCACAGCAAGCAAAGGCACCACGACACAGCCAGCCCAGGCTATCTCTTAGAAAAGGGGCGTTCCTTCGTTAACGAAGGGGGGGGTTGACCCGCATACATACGTACCAGCAGGAATAGCGTATGTCTTGAGAAGCCATATGTACGCGTGTAGCGAGGTTGTGTTTCTGAACAAACTCTGAACGTGCCTGCCGTGTGGACAAAGTGCTGCGTCAGCCGCAGTGTTCAAATTGATCTGCTTTTCACACACCATGCCCAAATATTTGAACGAGTCTGTGTAGGGGAGCAGTACACCGTCAAAGTACAGAGGGGGCAGACTTTTAGAGTTAGAGTTGAAGCACGTTACCCCTGACTTCTGTGTGTTGACAGTGAGAGACCTCAAAGTCTCCTTTCCGCGTAAACTCTCAGCTTGTTTAGCATGGTCTGCAAAATTGCTTGTTCATTGGAAGGGAGGGAAAGGTCATCAGCAAACAGCATGTCTTTCAGTAAAACCTGCACCCCATCAGTCACGCTGTCAATGTCGTTCAAGTAAATGGGAAGCAGTAGGGGGGAGAGGGGGCACCCTTGTTTCACAACACAAAATATGATTACTGAGGTTACAGACGATAAGTTTGACGAGAACACCTGACTCCCCGACGTCACATGCCTCATTACCGCTACTTTCACTCGGTGAACTAATATGCGCCTTTGTGCATCCTGGCTTACAGGCCACTCCTGACCCTTGGCTTGGGTACATTTCTTGTAATCTGGATTACTTTCTAAATTGAACAACAATAGCAGAATGACCGTGCTGGCAGATGCTGGGGTAGTTCAAGTTGTATGTATCGAGGAGCCAATCAGCTTATGGATTTATTTGTGGCTGGCCAAGACCAATATTGCAATCAGCAGCCGACCAGCCAAACAACCTGGCTAAAGGTCACCCCCCATTGTAATCATTGTAAAGCCAATTAGCCTAGCAAATTTGGCAGTCAACCCCATTGTATATTGTATGCCTAGGTATGCAAGGAAATCGGAGTCTCTGAATTAAAAGCACAATCGCTCCTTTTGTTGCACCCTATGACAAATCTTTGTAGTTGCCTGAAATCATGTCGCTTTTTACAGGTCATTGAGGAATTGGGTGCTTGTTCTTTGCAACTAGATAGGCTGAGATGCACGCAAGATTCAAGTCACCATCGAGCAGACGAGCGTTAATCTATTGCATAAAGCGCACAAACAGTCCAGTTAAATTAATCAAAGCAACATCTGCAATCCTAGGATCTCAATCCGCCAACTTCAACCGTGATCAAAAGGGACATAAGTACAACACGATGCAGTAAGTGTTTACCAACGCTACACGTACGCACAGTAAGGTAATAGAAACACAACACAAATAGTTGGTTGGTGGTTAGATTAGGAATATCAACTTCAGCATAGATTAGGAATATCAAACCAATGATGAAGCCCTTAATACAGCAATTGTTGAATAAAAATAAATTACATAATCACACAGCAATCACACACTGTACCCCCAAAAATGTACGGCCCCGAAACCCTGAGATTTTGAATTGAGGCAAGCAATAAGTTTGTATTTACATAGATGCAGAGAGCAATGCAGCAAGTAAGGACCGCTACTGGGTGCAACACAGTTGTCAGAGTAGAAAGAACTACAGCTCCCTCTTGATACCTCAAGTGCACATGGATGCTTGAATGTGTGCTTGAATGCGTGCATGTATGCGCGTGTGTATGTGTGTGTGTATGTGCGTGTACATCTCTAAAGGCACCACGTGCCACTTGTCGGAAGCGCTGTCAGGAATTATATCACGCATGCACACATGTGTGTACGTTTGTGCATGTGAGTTGTATGTGTACGTTTGTGCATGTCAGTGCGTGTAGACATGAGTGCACATTGGCTTCAACAAGAGAGCAAGGATGCCTGATACCCTGCTACAAGGAAGTACGTAAGTGTGAGCACATACACTTAAGAACATCAGACATGCGTGTCAGACAGTTACAAGGGTAGAATGACGCCTGGCCACGCACCCGGATTACGAACATCACACCTCGCCTGGCCATGCACCCACGAACGAAACATCACACCTCGCTCGTGCACACACATACACATGCGTACCACACAGCCCACACGTGCTCCCATGTGCGCCCTCTGTAATTTTACAGCTACAACTAGACACAAAGTTAATGCCCCAATGCGCAATAACGCACACACGCAGAGGTGATTCAGCCTGCAAACATCCATCGCCGTAACATCTCTCGTACAAACACCCTCATGATGGCAGACACACGCACGTACACACAACACACACTCACACACACGCACAAACACGCGCTGCACATAACATTGCACACCCACTTATTCAAACGCTACCACCCAACCAGAGGTGCTGCTAGCGCCACCGTGGTCGGTACTCCATGTCCGACACTGTGGAAAAACGGTCTGACATGGAGAACACCTCAGAGGTCTGCGAGGCGTTGGTGGAGGTTCGGCGGCTGAGCAAGCCTGTCATGGCCATGCGTGAGGAGGCACTACTCATGCCGGGCCTGAAGGTAACAAACGTACAAGTGTGCTATATTGTGATGTGTGTGTCTGTGTGTGTCTGTGTGTGTGTGTGTGTATGTGTGTGTGTGTGTGTGTGTGTGTGTGGAGTTGGCCATGGCCATATGTGTAAGCAGGAGATGCTATTGTGCAAAGTTATGGAGGCAGTAAGTGAGTATATATATATATGTGTGTGTGTGTGTGTGTGTGTGTGTGAGGCATAGTGTATGCATGTGTGTGCATGCTTTGGGTCTAGGACGAAGGGCAAGACATCCATTTAGATCAAGTATGTCACTTGTGTGCATGTATGTGAGAACGTGCTGTGTGACGTATGCATTGGAGCAAAAGTGAGTGGGCTTTCCCTGTGTGCTACCCTGCAGCTGCTACCCTCTCGTGCATATACACATTCGCCCCCCCCCCTCACACACAGACACAGCCACACCCTCACCCTCACAACCACATACTCACACGCACCCACACACCATGAAACCATACACACACACACGTACCTCATGCTCATGCCCCCCGGCAGGGCCAGGAAAGGGTGGGCCTGACCCTGGGAGCCTCCCTGCAGCTGCTGCTCTCGTTGCAGCTGGCGCAGATGCTCACGCTCATACTGCAGCTGGCTAGCACGCACAGCTGCTGCTGTGGGCATCATGGGACGACTGCTGGTCTGCTGCTGCTGCTGCTGTTGCTGTTGCTCCCGCCTGTGTATGCGCGTATGTGCGTGCTTGTTTTCTGGTGTGTATGTGTGATATTCTGTTTTTTGTATTTGTACTTTTGCGTGTGTTTGTATTTTGGTGTGCGTGTGTGTGTGTGTGTGTGTGTGTGTGTGTGAACAGCTACTTGGCAGCAGTGCGTACCAGACCTTCTACAATTACTTTATAATGCAGCTACAGTGAGAGTGCATCACAGTTCTGCTGCGTCTTGGCCAGCGGTTTCGCTTTTTACTAGCATGCACACAACATACACGTGCATACGCACGCACAAACACACAATCGCACGAATTATTACGCACAGGCATAAAGCGTACAATCACACAAACACACGCGTACACACATACACAAGCCTGTACCTGCGCATGTTATCTGAGTTGCTGCCCACTGCATCACGTTGGTGCCTCAGGTGGCGATGGTGGTGATGGTGGTGATGATGTGTGTGCCCCCCTTGCCCACCTTGCAGCATACAGTGTATGGTTTAGTCAATTTGTTAATGTAAAGGTTCGTGTCTGTGTGTGTATATGTGTGTTTGTATGTGTGTTTGTGTGTGCGTTTGTGTGTGTGTGTGTGTGCGTGTGTGTGTGTGTGCGCGTGCGTGTGTGTGTGTGTGTGCGTGCGTGTGCGTGTGCATGTGCGCGGTGACGGAGTGTGTGTCTTTATGTATTCTTGATGTATTTATGAGTATGCATTCAATTTCCCTTGCAGGAGGAGTCAATACCAGAGTGGGACACACCTTTAGGTTAATACATGCACTACACATGCACATGAACATGTTCTAAGGCACACATGCCTACATGCACACACATGCACATGTACTCGAGGCACACACCTGGCAGCATGGATTGACTACTTGTCAGGCCTCTCGGGGTAGAGGGGGTGGTGGGGGTCGAGGGGTTGGAGGGTGTGCGTCGTTGGGACAGAGGCACCCTACCTTGCAGGGCGCTGGCAATGCCTGCAATGCGGAGGTAAGCGCAGGCGTGCACGTTTGTGGAGGGAGGCGTCTGATGTGTTAGGGCATGATTTTGGTGTGTGTGTGTGTGTGTGCGCGCGTCGTTGGGACAGAGGCACCCTGCCTTGTAGGGCGTTGGCAACATGTAATGAGTGCACAGACAAGCAGATTCTTGAACAAGGACGTGGAATGACGACAGCAAGCCTCCTGCCCATCATGCACGAGCACTAACAGATTGAGAGTGAGAGTGAGAGCGTGAGAAAGAGGGAGAGGGAGAGAGAAAAAGAGAGAGAGAGAGAGAGAGCAATGGAGCTCAGCAACAATGCAGCATGTGTAAGGGTGCTGCATTTAAATACAAGCGTGCACACAAAATACACGGCCACAAACCTCCCCTGCCCTTCTCACACACGCACCAGGGTGGCTAGAACCAGCACCACACACGCACCACACACGCCCTTCTCACACACGCACCAGGGTGGCTAGCACCAGCAACACACTCACAAAATGGGCCTCCTAGTGAACCAGCATAAGCAGCGTATACAGCATTACATCCATGTTTTCACCTACAACCCCCCATAAGTATATGCAACTCCCTGGTGCCTCTCTTACGCCACCACGCACGCACGCACGCACGCACATGCGCCAGAGCACTTTCAGCGAGTGCGCAGTGCTTGCACATCCAGCGTTTTGATCGTAGGGTTTAGCACGCAACCACTTGCCCACTCATTTCCAGCACTCCAACATCTCCTTCATACCCCTCTTCCCCTCGTACACGCGCCAGAGTTGAGGAGGGCCTCACTTTCCACTTTTGATTACTTCACTGAAACACTGACCTGAGTTGGAGTTCAGCGACGCTCGCAGCGCCTGCATCTCTTTTGAATGCTTGTTGGCCGCATGCATTTCCCTTGCACTATGCTGCTGCTCTTGCTGCTGCTGCTGCTGCTGCTGCGCTGGCTGCTGCTGTTGTAGCTGCTGCAGTTGCTGCAGCTGCTGAGCACGGACCTGTTGCAGCTGATCCTTCTGCCGCTGCTCTCTTTGCTGCTGCTGTTGGTCGCGCTGCAGCTGCTGCTCCCTCTGCTGCTGGGATTGAGTTTTGAGCCCCCCCCCTGCGGCTGGCGGTCTGTTTGCTGCGGCAGCTGCTGCTTGGGCTGCAGCAGTGGCTGCGTATGAGCCTCCAGAGGACTTCACAGCCTGCAAATGTGAATCAGCGGCTGTTATTATTCGTCCGCATGTGTGCATGTGCTTACACTGCGGCAGTGGCAGCGTATGAGCCTCCACAGGACCTCACAGCCTGCAAATATGAATGTGCAGCTGTTATTATTCGTCCGCATGTGTGCGTGCGCTTACACTGCGGCAGTGGCAGCGTATGAGCTCCTGAGAGACTTGGCAGCCTGAGAGCATGTGGTTGCTATTTATAAGTCAGTTGTATATATACGTCAGTTGTATGTATGTGCTTGCACTGAGGTCGAGGTGTTTTCACGAATAACAAGATCAATTCCTGACCAGCTTCCACACGCTCGACCTCAATGGCAGCACTAACACACCTGCCACGTGAATGCGAAATTCCATCAAATGTTTCATAACCAAAGCAAGGCTTTGGACTGCCATGGCAAATGTCTGAAATTGCTAAGTATCCTTTGAGTGTGCACAGAGGAATGTACAAGCTCACACGTTTGCAGAATGCTCCTATATAACAGGGACTCACTGGGCCCTTGAGCCACAGTTTACTTGTAGCACACTAATAGCTGTGTACGCAACAATGCCTGTGTAAGAGGCAGAGGGTGCGTATCAGCAAGTCACACACGCAGGCACAAACGCAAACAAACAACACAACACACACACACAAGCACAGACTCACACACACACACACACACACACACACACACACACACACAAGCACAGACTCACAGGAGATGCTGGGACCGAAGGAGGCATCGGCGAGCTGCCTTTCGTGCTTATCTCTGAACTCAGAGGTCTTACGTGGGCTGCTGCTGACGCTGTCTGGGGAGGGGAGGGTGCCTGCACCAAGCACGTGTGTGCATGTTGCGTGTGCGTGTGTTTGTTTGTTTTTATGTGTGTGCATGTATGCATGTACTTGATGAATACGTGTGCAAAGGCACGTCTGCAAGAGTGCGCAGCACTCAGACCAAGGGTCCGTGCATGTGTGACGGGGCCCCGCTGTCTCTCTTTGCAAGCATAACCCTGTCCGCGTGAACTAGTCATTTGAGCATGATTGTGTACGTGCAGTTTTGAGCGTGTACCTGGCAGCGGTATGCATGACTTTACACATGGTTGCGCAACAACATGCACGTACACAAACAGACACATTCACAAAAAACACACACACGTGCCTGAGGAGGAAGGGGTGGCCGTTGCGGGGCCACACACACAAACACGTACGCATACACACAAACACACACACGTGCCTGAGGAGGAAGGGGTGGCCGTTGCAGGGACACACACACAAACACGTACGCATACACACAAACACACACGTGCCTGAGGAGGAAGGGGTGGCTGTTGCAGGGCCACACACACACACACACACGCACACACCAAAGTACACACACGTGCCTGAGGAGGAAGGGGTGGATGTTGCGGAGCCACGCACATACACACAAAAACACGTACGCATACACACAAACACACACGCGCCTGAGGCGGAAGGGGTGGCCGCTGCAGGGCCACACACAGAGGTGTGGCAGGTACGCTAGAGGACTGCTTTGCAGGGGGGGCATTGTTGGAACCTGCAAGAGTGTATATGTTACGTGCAAGTGTGCTGGGCAAGCGTGTATATGTGTGCGCAAACTTACCAGGTAGGTTTCAGATATGGACTGCAGCACATTTTAAGGAGGGAGGGGAGGGGGGTTCGCAGCAAGCTGGCATGTTGCAGGAGAAGGCACACACACGCACACACAACCACACAACTGCATACACACACAACCACACAACTGCATACACACACAACCACACAGTTTACGGGAATAAAGTACAAGCAATCATAGTGCTCCCCCACTTGAGGCTACAATGCTCCCCCACTTGAGGTTACAATGAAGGCAAGACGCACACACACACACACACAAAACACACATACACACACAAACACGAACACAAAAACACATACATGCAAACAAACAAGTGAGCCACTGACCTGGTGCTCCTTGTATCGGCGGTGCTCCCCCTGTCAAGGCTGCGCTGGTGGTGTTGGTGGTGTTGGCAGGCAATTGGGCACCATCGTTTGGGGAGGTGCGTGAGGGAGGGCGGGAGGCACCAGAAGCAAGAGCTGCAAGTGCTTGTTTATGTGTGTTTACGTGTGTGTACGTGTGTGTGTGTGCGCGCTTACGTGAGTGTACGTGAGCGTTTGTGTGTGTGTTGTTGTGTGTGGGTGGGTACGCTTTTAAAGAAGGAGGCAGGGAGTGCTGGACGCGGGAGCTGCAGGCACGTGTGTATGTGGTCAGAAGTGTGAGTGCCTGTGTATGTGTGTGTTCCAGGATTTGAGGGCAGCAGGCACTAGATACAAGAGCTGCGGGCGAGTTGAGGGTTTTTGTCTGTTTGCGTGTGTGTATTTGTGTATGTGTGTGAGTGTGTGTGTGTGTGTGTGAGAGAGTGGTCAGGCAATTTAGTGAGGGAGGCAATCAAGGCAAGCCTAGCGTGTCTCCACTGTTCAAGATGCAACAAAAAAAGAAACGACCAGCACAAGTAAGCAAAAGTAGACATACGTACGTTGCTCCTACGCAGAGCATACAAAGCATCCACACGCGCGCACGCATTGCGTAAAAATTGTGAGCACGGCGTTATAGTGTCACGCACACACGTTTGCAGGCGTAGGAGGGAGGGGTGCTGTATTGTGCATTGTTGCTTATGATGCAGCACATGCAAATTTTCACATGCATTCAAGCAACGCTCACAGCCACACACACACACACGCGCACACACACACACTCACACACACATACACACACACACACGCACACACACACACAACCACACACACGCACATGCGTAGGTCGAGGCACAGAAGGGGGAGGGTGGGGGAGCAGACGAACTAGAACTTGGTGAGGGTGCTGATGCGTTGGGTGAGGATGGGACGTGGGTAGGTGCCGAGTACACTGGGTTATTTGGGGGTGGTAGGGGATGTTGTGTGGGTGTGGAGAGGAAGGGCATTGAAGACAGGGGGGATATGGGGAAGGGGGAAAGGGATTGGGAGGGGGGAGGGGAGGAAGCGGCAGCCTGTGCGCGGGGGGCGGAGGCGGGGGGGGTGGAGGCTTGGGGCCAGGGCGGGAGGGCACCTGGGTGTATGTGTTTGTATGTGTGTGTGCATGTGTGTGTACATGTGCATGTGTATGTGTATACAAACAAGTGAGCGTGTGTGTGTGTGTCTGTCTAGCTTGACAGACAATCCGTACACACACAGCTGTCTCATCCCAGACGTACACACACAGACGTACACAGACATGAGTGACACAACACAGCTGTCTCATCCCACTGCCGCCAGCAGGGTTGCCCTTGTCTGCACACCCAACCCTTTCCGCCGCACATGTTCCACATTCACGCTGCATGGCTAATGAGCAAAGCTGGGAGTTTCATAAGCCCCTGAAAACGACTCCACACCGGTACCCGCATGTTGAGATCCTACTCTGCTCTATCTTCTGCATGTTATTCACATACTCTACACCGCCACCTGTAAGTCCTGTTTAGCCAGCAGGCATGACAGGGAACCGTGGAGGCAGAACGCCTGCAAACTCATACCTTTCTCGTATATACCCTTCTCGTACAAACTTCACCCCCCTCTTCATTCCTTTTCTCTTCACATGATTACGGTTGGCCAAAGCCGATAAATATACAGCGTAAGTGCCCATACATTTGGTGATTTTCCTGCCAAAAATACCACCCCCCTCTTCATCCCTTTTCTCTTCACATGATCTACGTATCCTCACAGTCTAATCAACCCACTCACCATAGCCTGCAGGCGTGACAGGGAACCGTGGAGGTAGGCCCCCTGACAACAATGCTGCGTGAGGGGAGGGAGTGGCGGAGTATAGGGGGGGCGGTTGGGAATAGGCTGAAGGGGTGGGGCGGGGGCTTGGGAGGGAGGGGCCTGATAAGCCGGGGGGCCATGCTCCTGAGTTGGGGGCGGTGGGTTGGGAGGGCAGTGCACCTGTGTACAGGGTGTGTGTGTGAGTGTGTGTGTGCGTGTGTTTGCTTGTGTGTGTGCGTGTGCGAGTGTGTGTGTGCTTGTGTATGGCTTGTGTGTGTGTGCTTGTGTGTGTGCGAGTGTGTGTGTGCTTGTGTGTGTGCGCTATTGAAGGTTCCTGTTCAGCCTGGGGGTCTTCCCACGCCTTGACAAATGCCGATTTGACCTTGCCTCTTACATTTCGCCTCACCCCCTGAAAAGGGCACACAAAGACCGGGACCAGGCAGCGCACAGCATCCTACTCAAATTCCTCATACTGATGTCACGAGATATGCTGCAAGATATGTCATGAGATGTGCAGCACGATATGTCACGAGATGTCCTGCACTACTTGTGCGAGATGTGGTAGCCCTTCATGCAGCCTGTGCAGGTGAGGGCTTTATCCCCCCCTCGTTCCTTACCCGTCAAGATGGCAGAGGCAGTAGCTCTCAAGGGCAGCATGTGGCTGATGCCTCCTCCTGCATCTGTGAGTAAATATGTGTGCGTGTGTGCATTGTGTGAGTGTGTGTGCAATATGTTTGATAAGCACGTGCCGCTGCATGCTTGCAAAAAAATAAATTCACAAATTTGCGAATGATTCAGAGAAAGTCTTTGTGCTTTTATGAATGCATGTGTATGTGTGTGTGTATGTGTGTGTGTGTGTGTTTGTGTGTGTGTGTGCATATGTAAGGTAAACGTCAGTGCATATGAGCGCTTGTGTGAGTGTGCAATGTGCATGTCGTGTGTAGCGCGTGCGCACTCACGCACTCATGCAGGACGGCGCGTGCATTGCTTTGCGAGCAAATCCTGCCATGTGGCATGTGTGTCACGTGCGTTTTGCATTGGTAAATGTGCATGCATGCGTATCAGTGCGCACATGTATGTGTGTATATGTATGTATGTATTTTCGTGTGTTGCACCTGTTTGAGAAGGGTATGGTGAAGGTGCACTCCCACTAAGGGCAATGGTGCCACTGGGGGACGGGCTGAACTCTGGTTGGCCAGATAAGGCGGGAGCTGAGGAAACGGAGGACGCTTGTCCCATCTTGTCGCTCCCTTCTGGCTGATGCGTCTGTTGCAAGGATGCTTGTTGTTCTTGCTCCTGCTGTTGCTGCTGTTGCTGCTGCTGCTGCTGCTGCTGCTGCTGCTGCTCCTTCCCCTCTTCACTCTGTTCCCTTCCTTGAAGGTCTTCTTTCTGTTCCTCTTCTTCTTCCCCCTGTGGTTGACCCCCTTTTCCCTGTGCTCCAGGCGCGATGGGTTGCGTCGGTTCTGCCTCAAGTTTGCCTGTGGGGTGAGCTGTTTGGCCAGTGCCGTCCTGCTCAAAGGGAGAATGGAGCTGCGGAGAGTCGCTCTTAGTGGTAGAGGGGCTGCCGTCTACTGCAACAGCAGGACCCTGCGGGGGGGGTGGCCTGCTTCCCTGTAGGTCTTTCTGTTCCTGCCCATTGGCTGCCTCATCATTGCTGGCAGCCTTTTCCTTGTTCTCAAGGGGGGCCTTTTCCCTGTCCTCGAGCGGGGCCTGCAAACAGGTTGCGGGATGTGTGCCTCATTCAAGCAAGCACAAGATGCAAGCATGGATGTTTTGAGGTCTGCCAGTGCTGCGCATGTGCCTGGGGACTCACATTCACTTGCTCCTGTTTGGGACTTGAGACTTGGGGCTTGGGACTTGGCGCTGCGGAGGAGCCCTTTTTCTTGGCATCAGCAATGTCAGTGTCAAAACGCTGAGCCTTTTGCTTAGGGGGTGCACCACCCCCAAAACATCCACAAGGCATGGCAAGTCAATGCCTTTACAGAGAGTCAACTTGAAAGTCACATTACTATTCTATATTTGGTTGGTAGACTTAGTTAATCTGGCGAATTTGATGATTCTCCACCGGTCAAACCAATCGATTTTAACGTAGATTTATTGGTTAATACTAATCGACGGTTAAATTCTCGAAATATCCACGTATATGTGCATTAATCCCTGCAGCTTTACAATGCAGCTGAATTTCCACCATTTTTGCTCACCCCTTCTCTCTGCCTCCTCTCCGGCAGCATATCATGATAATATAATTCATTGATCAGGCTGCAGGAAATCGAAATGGCGGCTTTTGAGAGGTCAAAATTACAGAGGCTCATCAATTTGGCCCAAAAGAATTGCAGGGCCCTGGTGTTCAGACTTGGCTTGGATCAAAGGGCGTTTTACACAGTGGTCAAAATCGGGAATTAAATCAGCTCATTCACATTGGTTTCTGGCATATGGCGAAAACATTTTTGGGGTCCAACGTGTGACCGCAAATACTTTCGTCAAAAAGTTTTCCACCCCCGAAGAAGTACGGAATTTTTATGTGTAACCGCCCCCTAATGCTTCAGTAAATATTACTTATGAAATAGTGGATTAGCCAATGATGATCATGAGAAGGAGTTGCTTCTTGCACCTGCAAAATAATGTGGCACCAGAATGCCAAGGCAAAAGGAAAAAAGGGGAGAACGGACAATAAGAAGAGGGCAGCGGATATTTTACCCGGCATATTTCAAAATGAGAACAGGTGTAGCGAACCGTCACGCACCGCCATCCGCCACTTGATAAAACAATAAGGGAGAGGTAAATTATAAATTATGGATGGCTGGCTGCGGTTGTTTAACGCTGATACGAGGTTAAAGTGATAGCTTCATTAAAAAAAAAATTAAACGGCTCATGAACCTCTTCCCCTCCTCCCTGCTGTAGCCTTGATATAATGCTTCAGTCGGGCTCAATCAGCAAAATAAAGAGATGGTGCATCAGGGCATTTCCCCCCGTAGCATTTCCTTCCCCCTCGTAGCACTTTTTGCCACTCGTTGAGCACTTTTAACCACTCCCCGTACGAGGGGGAATCAAGATTTTGATACGAGCATGCCTTTGAGTGGATGTACACTGCACTACCCTCCCAAATAATTTCTGATTTTCTATGAGGCATCTGCCACAGCAGCTGGAAATGCAGGTCGGTCAATTGGCTCCTTCATGGACCAGAAATGGTGCCCACTGCCAGAAATCGCACAGCACACAGAGGCAGGACACTTAACAATTCTGATGTATTTTTGAGGATTTGAGATTAACACTAACCACAGCTAGCTCACTAAGAAAACTTGATTTTCTTTCCCGGTGAAAGGCCTGTGTATTTGCTTTCTTGGTTTATTTTACTCTCTGAAAAGTGTATCAAATGAGACAAATCACATCATTGGATGCTCGGACCCTGTGGGCGTTATAGTCATCATTTTCAATATTGAACTCTACCAAAGATGCATCTCTTCCCCCCACCTTTTTTTGGAGGAGCCCAGCATGGTACCTTTCCTCTTTTGCCTTCTCTGTCTGCCCTGGCTTTCTTCTCCCCTCGTACGAGTACAGCATGCGTGCTGTGCCCGGCATAGGGAATCTCCTTGGGCGTAACTAATTAACTAACTAACCAACCGACCAACCAACTAACTCTTGTGTAGGCAGCATAGAACAGAGACGGAAACAATTTGCATGCAGTACTTGGTCAAATGGTCTAGGGAATGTCCTCAGTGTGCTGTGTACTGGGGAATGCTACATGAATCCTGCACCTGCCCTGTCTTCCGTCCTGAAACACATCCGTTTAAAATAGTGGTGGGTTCTCATTGTATGTTTATAGGCTTGAATTTGGCAATGATGTTGTTTGTTACATAGGCTAGTAATCTCCTATTCCGGGCACAGCAAGAAGGGAGAGGATAGAACGAGCAGGTAAAGAAGGCAAGAGGGAAAAGGACCTATCCTGCCAGAGTCCCCCCTGCCTCCGTCGCTGCATGTCCTGGACTGCAGCCAATGTCCTAATCTGGAGCGCCTGCCAGAGCCCCTGCCTCCGACTTTGCAAGTCCTGAACTGCAGAGCCTGCTGTCGACTGAAGAGCGAGCCTGCCCGAGCACCTGCCTCCGACTCTGCAGATCTTAACTTGCATGAACTGTACTTCACTACAGGTCGCTGAAAAGTTGGCGAAGCCGGTATGCACTAGCACGCTGCAAAACTAAGCTTGGTTTGGATTGCAAATGTTAGTGACTGAACACGTGTGAGCATACATGTAAGTGTGTGTATGTGTGTGTGTTTGCGCGCGTGCGTGCACATGTGCATGTGTGTTTGCACCAGTGTTGTCATCTTACGCCGTAAAATGGGAATTTGCAAAATCCCAAAATAATTGCACCGTAAGTTTCGTACCGTAACGGCGTAATACGCTGAAACCGTCATTTTGACGGTGGGGGGCACGTTAGGGCGCATTAACCCACATACGTCTACCAACCAACCAAAAATGCATACCAGAGCACATGGTTTATTATTGCATACGCATCATCGAGTGAAATATAATCGAATCATCGGATTTTGATACATTTTCGTGAGCGTATTTTGGATTCAAAAATCACCGCTTATTAATATTCATACATATATACAAGGTATCCAATTTTCTCCGATGCGAAAACTTCGGTTCTCCCTCGAGACCACTAGGGGTTTTTGTAGGTTAATGCGCCCTTAGCCTTATATCTTTTTTGCAAGGGAGCGGTATATCGCTGACCGCCAAGTGCTCTGCACCTAAAACGGAGGCGCGGAAGAATGTAGCGATATGCGTGGTATTCCTATGGAGAGATGGAGAGTATACTGTATAATCGCTATAATTCGCCTCATGGCAAGACTAGACCTTTTGTTACATCTTGCTTGCTTGCAGGTTTCCTCGTGTTTGGTAGTTTTACATCTCTGTTTTGGCGCCAAGCGAGAGCACAGCCCAGCATGGGCCTCCCCTCCCCCCCTCTCACGCCAGTGGGAGCACCAGAGCATGTGTGCTGAGACTGGACGTGTGTTTGGAGTGCTTTGGAAGCTGAGAAACATGGACTGTGAGGGCTGAGAACCAGGCTAGAGAGCGCCAAGGATGTGCTGCTGTTCAAATATTCTAACTTTCTGGAGGGTCTCTCAAAGGCCTAAGACTCGCAAAAAATTATTGAAATTATTTTGGTGCCGCAAAATTCTAGGGTCGCAATATCAAAGGGTCGATACGGTAGGTTCCGCCGCAACATTCACCACAGCCCAGCTTTTAATGTTTATTTTTGCGTTTAAAGTTATTCAGCCGATCTTGGCTTTCTACCTGGCATTGTGGCAGTGGTGGAGCAGCAGTTCACGAGGCTGTGTGTGCGAGCCCTGGGCATCATGCCTGCGCGTCCATGCATGTACACATGGCGGACCAGCTCCTTCCCTTGTCCTTCCACACAGGCATGAAACTCAGAACACGCTCGGCTTTGTGGTCCTCAACAGGGCCTACCCCAACCCTCCCCTCTTCTCCAGCCCCTCCCCACCACACGCTTGCACTGTACAACTCGTCCACTCCTCCACCACCTGATCCTGCCCGCTCATCCAAAAGGGCCCGATTACAAAGCACAGAGCCACTGCCAAGGAAGAAGGGAATACCTGTGCAGGTGGGTTATCGTATCCCTTGCCATTCTCTTGCTGGTCGTAAATCACTGTAGCAAGGAGTAGTCAGGCTTCTCAACACATTCACATGCGCTCATGAGCCGCATGTGTGCATGGAGGCTTGCTTGGGCACATGCGTGCATGCGCATGTCCTTGTGTATGTGCTCGTTTTGCACTGAGACGAACGCACCTTGTATGTGGCACTTGGCAATACTGCTTAGTTAGGTGTACTTGCTTGCACACATGTGGGTAAGCTTGTCCTATACACCCTGGATGTGTTGAGCAAGAGGAAGGGTGAGGGTTAAGCATGCAAGCATTTGTGTGAAAGTGGAATGGGCTTCCATGGGAAGGCCGCCTGCATTCAGACAAATTGCTAGCCATGCTCCAGTTGTAGTCCCCTGCAAGGAAATTGAACCCATGCAGGTGCCCGCAACCCCCCCACTGTGGGTCGTCTCTAGCACCAATTCCTCCGGTCCACGGGCATCTGCGCGGGGCATACACACATAATCCGTGCACCATGAGCAGGCGCTTGGCGTGCACTCTGATTTTGGGCACAGTGTGTTCCTGATCCACAGATTGATATGGCAGCCATTACAGGGTCAAGACTAACCCTGCGCAACTGCTCTTGGAGATGAGAGTAAGCGATACAGATGAACAAGTTCACACGCATGCATGCTCATTGCACTGCTCTTACAGCACTGCAGTCACATACATATATGCATGCATCCCTCCAGCAGCTGGTGAGGTGTGGGCCTGGCAAGGAGCCGTGTGCGGTGTTTGCCCGCGGTCTAATGTGTGCAAATGTCATAATGAGGGTGTTTGCAGTGCGCAAGCCCTGCAGTGTGCAGGCAGGCTGCTGCAGGTCACAGTAAGTTGAGGTCCTTCACTCTGACCACTCTGGCTCTCAGCAGCTGCACCATGACTTGCATGCATTGGCATGCACTGGGGGGGCGGCCTGCCTGGTCACTGGTTTAGTTGGCCCGTGCATCTCCTCCCAAAACCCGCACACACCACTCAGATTCCCGCCTCAAGCCCTTGGAAGCCCACATGGGTGCAGATTCCTCAGAGGGGTCGGTAGGGCTCACAGCCCCCTCCATTGTGCTGAGTGGTTTGTCACTCCCAGCATAGTCTCAAATTCCAAGTAAACTAAATAAATTTCTAGCACACCCTGTCAGTTGTTATGCATTACACCCATGTCATGCGAGAATGATAACACCTATACGTGTACCATAATTTTACACATATCATCTTCGCATCTGAGAGACCAGTCTATGTTTTTCTGATTTACACCCATACATGATGATGAGTGTGGAACAATTCGATGGCATACTGATGATACAGTTTGATACACACAGAAAAGAATAATCTGGGTTTGGTTGACGTGAGGGGGTGTTATCATTCTCACATGACATGGGTGTAGGCAGTTGCATAAAGGCGAGGAATGGGTCATATCCAGGGCCAAGTCAACCTTGGCATTGAGGCAACACACATCTGCTGACCTGCTTGACATGTCCCATTCTTCACAGCAGGCTGAGCCTCAGCAGCCAAAGCCCCAGCAGCCAGCGCCAAACACCTTCAAGGAGGAGGACGTCCCTCCCTTTGAGGTAGCCCAGGTCTTTGGGCATTCACAGGAGAGCTACAAGGACTTTAAGGAGCTGGTTTTGGGACGACAAATCCCTCCCCAGGTAAATCTCAGTGCCTCGAACAAAAGTGCCGTGTGTAAAGTTCAAGCTCTTTTAGAAGTTTGTCTGTGTCTTTTTTTGTAGAACCAGGAACGAGAAACAGTGGGTGTGGGGCATTGGCAAGCTTGTCAGTGCTGAAAAGTGCTGGGTCAATCACAGTTGCTTTTTACCAACCCGCGCTCACAGGATACCAGTGACTCTGACCTGGCCAAGAAAGGCCACCCCAGCTGGCCTCGCTACTATCTGTGGATGGCGCTCGCAAACACGTGAGCATGAGCACTACACAAGATGATCTTGTGCGGATGCTCTGCCCAAGTACAGGGGAGGTTACGCTTGATGCTGTTCCAGTCATGCGGGCGAGTGACAGGTCTGCTGAGTATGAAACTGTGCGAGTGGGTCTCCCAAATCCCTCACATATCCGCATTGTGAGCGATCCTGAGGTGTCCTTTGCTGTCACCAAGAATGTGTTGCCTGGTGGCCAGTCCCTGTCACAAGTCTCACTGGCAGTTGCTAGTAGGTTTGGAGGCCTTGCACGCAATGCAAGCAAGGTTGTCTCCTGGATTGACAGGTCTCACTCTCATGGGGAAATGAGCCACTACTTAGACAACTTGTGGGTGGTGACAGGAACAACACAGCACGAGCGTTTGCTATGCTGGCACAAGGGAGGAGGTGTGTTTGTGGCACTCCATCACTGCCCAGGCACTCAGCAGTGGCTAGACTACAACCATTTCTTGAATATGCTGGAAAGGGGGTATACCTCAGTAGGGTGGGGACAGCTCCAGGGAGAATAATGAGTCTGCACACCTCTAACGAAAAATCAGCTTTATGGTTTATGAGATAGGTATGCACCACTGGCATGAGCTGAAATATTAAGCATCCTTTTTCCAATGCAATATGCAATGTGTCTGTGTGTGCTTGGGACGCTGGCAGTGCGCATCATGTACACTCTCAAGCTGCCAGCCACCAGCAAAGCCACCAACCCCAGACAGCATCGACCCAAAGACCTCAGCAAACCTCGGCGTGACATCCACCTCGTCGAGATCAAGTACTGTGAAAACACCAGACCTCAGAACCAGCTGAACGCCGCAAAGGAACAGCACTAAGACATTGCAACATTCTCCCTCTAAGGAGCCTCCGTTACTCTCCACATCATCCTTTTGGGTGTGGGCGGCACCATCTACAACACTCACACTCTGAAGCCTTTCAAGGAACTGGGTCTTGATTCTTAAAGAGTAAAGAAGCTTGCCTCCAAGCTTCGTGTGCGCTCTGTGAACTTTTCTGCTAAACTTGTCCATACCAGACGTGCCCTTTCCAGTACTATTATCAACTCTCATTAGGAGCCGGTATCAGGCCAATCCTGCAACCCCTCTTGATCCCCATTGATTTTCCCTTTTCTTTTTGCGGTGGAGGAGCTTTACGGTACTCGGTACCAAAGTGGCTCCTTTTCCTTGATTAATGTGGGGATTGGCTTTCACTGCCTGCGTAGTTTTTTCTTTTCTTTTTCTGCCAGCATACTTAGATAAATCATGTGGTTGTAACATGCCAGGTTTGCGAGGTGTGCTGCTAGCCAGTTTGCCTTCATTTTGTGGGCAGTGCAGATAGAACTTGCAAAACAGGGCCTTGACCTGATAAATTTTGCTAAGGAATTCCTGCTGTTCGTCACGCCCAATCGTTGGCAGCGACAAATTGTGTGACGAGCAGTCAGTTAATTGACAGTGAGATTCTTGTGTCTTGTGCAATAAGCTAAAATCCACTCTTATTGATAGCCTTTATCTTCTAATTTGATGGTTTTGGTTGACAACATGTGAGCATTTAAATAGTTACCATTAGAGGGGGTTATACTCAAGAGACAGTACCACGTGAGGTCTCTGATTTGTTTGCCAAGTCATATTAACGTAACCACAATGAGATGACAGGTCTGTCTGAGTCAATGGTTTCGGCTTCGGGAAGGAACAGCAGTGTGGGAGCAAGCCAAAGATGAGTGGCACTAGTAGACACACGCACGTACGTGTTTGTGTGTGTTGCGTGTGTGTGTGTGTGTGTGTGTGTGTGTGTGTGTGTGTGTGTGTGTGTGTGTGCAAAGAGCGCACAGGCATGAGCCAGAGAACTGGTAGAAGCATTCTTAGGGACTACAGCGATGCAACCCATTCCTCTGCTGGATTTTTTTTTCCACCTTGGAGGCCGTTCTTGGTCCAAAGGCGCAACCAATTTTCGTGGACGTGCTGTGACCCATACTTTGCAGTGACGGTGGTTTGATCTGACATGTTATCTCGGTTCCCTCCAAATTGACAAAACGTGCATGTAACGCCTTTTCTCGTCCTTTTGCCGTTATCATACCTAGTACAGTGTATTCATCCCCCCAAAATGCTAACTAGAATTTCAGGGCATGCTCATGATCGGTAATTAGTCCCGAAATAGCAGGTAGTCCACTGATCGAATGGCTAAACCTTTTCGGCACCGCCTTGAACAGACAAATTTCAAATGACAAATGACAAACCCCAGATTCAAGCTTGATTGTCACACGACCCATAGGCATCTCGCTCGCAACAATTTAATGTCCACTGCATTATAACAACAGTCAACTTGGTCGCTGCCAACAACATTTTCTGGTGTTTTTGTAGGATGGGGACATCTGCGTAGCCCTCTCTTCTAAGGCACTTTCTAACGTGGAATTTCTTCTTTTATTTTTCCATGAGTGTTTGGCATTCAGACAGTAACTCCTAGGCTGTGAAGTGGCTCGTTTGTACAGCTGCCGCAGATAGCACCCTGCTGCTCCAAGTAAACTGGTGCGGAGGTTTTGTGGCTAGTGTGCGTCAAAAGCTACTTACGTTTTTTTAAAGCCTGTTCTGCTTATGTTATCAAGCCCGCTCCTTGTGCACGTTGTTGTAAATGCACATACCTAGAGTCAAACTGTATCTAGATAGTACTGTGCTTTTAATACCATTTGGCCTTCAGCAGCAGCATCGTGCCTCGTACTTATCAGTTTCATACACGTCATTAGATCTGCTGCAGCCTGGCAGATTCTAGTATGGTGTTGCTGCCTAGCTGGCAGTTGCTGGCAGCTGCTGGAAGATGCATGCAAACTGGTGGACCTTCTATACGATTGCAAATTCACAGAACACTGAACTACAGCACGTTTTTGTTTGTTGTGAATCAGTACCACTACTGCGTCAAAGAAGGTCAAAGGTTGAGCAAGATGTAAATTGCGTACTGTGGTATTTATTAACAGGTGTGTTTAAAGGCCTGTGTGACCCTTAAGTGCGTGACCCTCGTGCGCCGTGTGACGTGTGCTTGCATTATTACCTGTTCAATTGCCACATTCCTCGTTTAAATGCATGCAGGCCAGGCCCACAGCTACAGCGTGGGAACAGCTGGCCCACGCCTGGCCCTCACAGCTCTGAGAAAGGAAATATGGTCTAGTCTTCGTTCTCCTGTTTGCCAAATTCAACGCATAAAATGAAAAGGCTTGAGTTTTGCTGTAGATATATCCGTGTGTTGCTCTCTAAGTTATACTACAATCTCCAGCCTGTCTCCTACAACGGAGGTTTTCCCCTCCTTAAGCAAAAAAACTTTTAAAAACTATTATTTACCAAACCCAAACCTCGTACAAAGTAAGTCAATTGTCGCTAACGATGACGTCTACTACTGCCCTGCACTCCACCGGGTCGAAGGTGGCCCAGGCCATCATGATGTTCATTTCCTTGGCAGGCGGGGTGAGTTGAATGCGACGATGGACTGCCCACACCGGTAGATGCAAGCACGCGTTAACGATGAGGAGTCGTCGTGCTTATTGTGTAGTATGTGGTCGTCCGCCTCAGCAACATACAATAATAAGCAGCAGTTAGGCGTGGTGGCATGTCTGCATGGCTGCTGCATCTGCCAGCTGTGTATCGGGTACATTCGCATCAATGACAGCACTTGTCTAAAATCACATCAATCAAGGCTCATCATTATGGTGTGACGCAATAATGGCTGTCCACGGCTACCTACAATGCAGGCAAAGTGGCAATTTCTGTCCTGATTGGAATGTAGTAGGATTGCATAAGTTGACAATTCAGGCCATACAAAGACAAATGTGCATCACGCATCACACGCAGGTGATGGTCATCGGTGGCCTCGGAAACGCAACTGACATCTGCCGGAAGAATGCCAACGCATTGTTGTGAGTGCTCTTGCTTACCTACTGACTGTTTGTAAGCCTTGAGTGCTTAAGTGCTACAGTCAGCAGTTCATGATCATGGTTGCTCCTGGTTGAAGGAAACCTTTAAGTGATCTGATCGGTGCCGGCACGCACATGCTGCGCAATAATGAGTCCCTACTACGGAAACCACGCTGGCCCACAATAGATCTCACTTTTGCAATTTAGCCTGACTACTTTGTCGTATCCTCCCTTTATATTGCAGATATAAGGGAGGGGCAGGGGTTTCTGATGAAGTCAAGACAGGCCTCACCATCGTGGCCATGAACCACTTGCAGCCGTTCCCCACTTTTGCGGAGCCCTCAAATTCTGAAGCTGCTTACGACTGTGGTGGGTAGGGTCTTTTCCTCCAAATAGAAATGGAGGTGGGATTTAAGTAGAACTCTTCCCAAAACAGGGACTCAGCGTTCCTCGGAAATACTGAATAAGTTCTTAGCAACTCAGATGCAGATTCGGTGGCTCGTTATTTTGATACCCTTACACCTACCTGGGTGTACCTTTCCGTTCATTCAACATCCTTACGCTTTCCTAACATACCTTGCTCATGCCATAAAGAACGTATTCTGTGTTTGCAGGTATCCACGTGTCTTTGGACTGGTGGGTTGTTGCATTTGAGGTAAGTGTTAAACTGTCTGTTAAATGCAAGTCCATGGTAAAACATACAATTTCTGTGCACTGGTGATAACTGATGTACTAGAAAGGGCAGTTTCCAAGCAAACCTTTGGCAGTATGCTTTGCGCTTTTCATTTCAATTGAATTGGTGAATGCTACCCATGCACAAATTTCCTTGCCCTTTATCTTTCTCCAGGTCTTCACCATCATCTATGGAGTGCTAGCCACATTTGTGCCCTTCTTCCATTCAAAACATAGGTGAGCACAAACTTGCTTTGGGATCGTGCTACTTTGAATTGCTTTCCTCCTCATATTTAGGTATAAGCTTGTGAATTTCGTGCTACTTTGAATTGCTTTCCTCCTCATATTTTGGTATAAGCTTGTGAATTTCTTGAAGTCAAAATGTCACTCACACACACACACACCCCTTCAACCGCAGCGTCATGAGCATCTTTGCCATCAACATCACCCTCGTCACCCTGATCACAAGCATCTACGTGAAAATCGGTTACATGTAAGTGCAGTAGACGGATGTTATGCATTTAATGTTGTAATTTGCAAGTCATTTTGTAGCATTTGCTCATAGTCACGCACGAGTTCCATATTCAGATTTCTTCATGGGAACCATTAATACTTCAGCAATACTCTCTGGAATTAGGCAAGGCGCTCACTCTATCGTCCTTTGTGTGTGCTCTCTTCCAGGTTCGATGGAGGCGAGCACTCAGACAACGAGATGGGACAGTCCACCAAGACAGCTGCCGCTGGAGGGATTGTAATTCTGGTAGCCAACTTTGTGTACCTGTTCTTGTTTGGAGCGGAAGAGCTAAACATTGATGAGTCTTCTGAGGTGAAAATACAGAAGGCCTGATAGATTGATGATTTTGTAGATCTGAACCACAACTCAGCAAGATGCTGCCAAGAATAAAGGTTCTGACATAGCTATCAATTTTGTACAAAGAAATGGACTGTATGGAATGAGATTTTTTTTAAAGCTGTTGTTACCTGTTTTTTGAAGATAAGAAATAACCGTTCTGTTCACTGCTACCGTTCTGTTCAATGATGTATTATCTTACTGTGTATCTTTTGTTTTCCCACACTTGGTTTCAATTTGTTTACACGCTTTGCATTTTCATGTTGATCACTTAACGCTTCCTTTCCTGGGTCATTGTAGCGCTGGCGAGGTCATAAATGGAAATTATAATCTTGAACAACGCACAAATGGTTACAATAGTTACAATTGGGGATGACATTCAGCCAGGTTGTTTGGCTGATCGGTTGTTGACTGGTCTCGGCGAGCCACAAATAAATCCATAAAGAAAAAGAAAAAAGTCTATTGTTCTGCTGGAAAGGAAGTCATGAACAAGTTAGTTGTTGACCTGTTGCAGCAAAAAGGGTTGGGCTGCTGAAATTTCCTCAAAAAAAGGTGTAAACAGAAAGGAAAGCTGTTTCCTCAGCTCACAAGCTCGATGGTCTTGGCAAAATAAAAGAGCATGCACCTCGTTCTGAACATTCTGAACAACGCACAAATGCGGAGGCTTCCTACTTGTAGGTGAGGGTATGAAATGGTCAGGAATCCGGGAAGATGGTAACCAATTCGGGCAAAGAAAGAAAGCTGATGCGTGCGTGCATATGCAAGTTAGTGTCCGTGTGTGTGTGCGCCTGTATATTCGTGCGCGTTTGTATGTGTATGCATGTGTGAGTGTGTATAATGTGTGTGTGTTAATTCATGTGTGTGCACGTTTGTGTATACATGTGCTTGCTTGTGTGTTACAAGGTTTACAAAGAAAGGCCTTCAGTCAAGCAGTGTGACTGCTAGCCTGCTCATAAGACGCAATTAGTTCATGGAGTAAAAAAAAAAGCTTACTATTGGCTCAAGAAAGTAAACACATCGTAAGTCCTGTTGAAGGAGACAGAGAGAAATCATGTGGGGATCGGCGCAGTGGAAAAGAGCATGCTGCTCATCTTGGACATCATCTGTATCACACAGATCACAGGTGGGGGAATTACTTTGATTCCATGTCGCTGTCTCAAAACGTAGGGTTTGAACAATAAGTCTAAAACGAGCTGTACTGCAAATGACATCACGAGGCCGCAGGTTGAGAAACATGTATTTTGGAAGGATGTAAGGCGAATGAGTGACCAGAGCCCTTTCTGTAGGAAGAGCACACCATTGGTGATAAGCAGAGCGTTTGCTGTTGTGTTCTCTCAGATGAGTTTCAGAATGAGGTGTCCAGTACTCCAAGTGTCTCTGCCTGAGGAGGTCTACGACAAAACGGCTGAGATCAATGGGTTCACCGTTTAGCAGCTTCTGTTTGAAGATATACGATTGTGTCAGACCATCCATGGCAGAAAGAATATGGACTGACCAGCAATCATTGGATAATGTACTCAGCTGCATATGAGCATGCAAGACCTTTTTCATTGTGTAGCTGTTGGATTTAGTCAAAAAAGTGTACAGCCGCATTGCTGCGAAACCAATTGAACTGTGGGGGTTCCAATCCACACTCTCGCATGACATACCATGAAGGCGTTGTTTGCTAACCCCCAACATCCTTTTTAACACTGCTAACAGCAATTTCTGAGGGGGACTGTCCATCTCTTTGCTTTGTTGTAAGTAAGGAATGGCCCAAATCTGACTCGCCTACATTCCAGCAGGAATAGTGTATGTCTTGAGAAGCCATATGCACGCGTGTAGCCTGTTAGAAAGGTTATGTTTCTGGACAAACTCTTTGGCTCTGAACGTGCCTGCCGTGAGTGTTTACGTGTGTTTGCATGCGTGTGTGTGTCATGTGTGTGCGTGTGCGTGTGCGTGTGCGTGTGCGTGTATTCGTGTGAGTGTGCGTGCGTGTGCGCGTGCGCGTGTGCGTGTGTGTGCGTGTGTGCGAGTGCGTGTGTGTGTGTGTGTGTGCGTGTGTGTGTGTGTAGTGCGTGCGTGCGTGCGTGCGTGCGTGCGTGCGTGCGTGAGTGTGTGTGTGTGTGTGTGTGTGTGTGTGTATGTGTGCGTGTGTGTGTGTGTGTGTGTGTGTGTGCGTGTGCGTGTGTGTGTGCGTGTGCGTGTGCGTGTGCGTGTGCGTGTGCGTGTGCGTGTGCGTGTGCGTGTGCGTGTGCGTGTGCGTGTGCGTG
>Ga0307947_1000620_pt1 | contig 25659 bp, 25 predicted proteins | sample OrgLakmetagen232_FD_201840 | JGI IMG/M metagenome (GOLD analysis project Ga0307947, IMG submission 201840) | Saline water microbial communities from Organic Lake, Antarctica - #232 | ecosystem: Environmental > Aquatic > Non-marine Saline and Alkaline > Saline | place: Antarctica: Organic Lake...
GGATCTGACCAGTTGCCACACACCACTCAGTGAGCAACGAGCGAATAACATTGGCATACATACGGTACATAGTGCCACTGACAGCCAACATGCGGTAATTGTTGGGGTCCAAAAGGGGGCCTTTCTGAGTGGTTTTGACTGCCTGGGTAGGCTCCAGCAACGATTCCTCAGTGTTTTACAAGCGAAGGGTGACTTTAATGAAAGCTTTTCTGTCAAGGAGTGCACAAACCAACAAACCTTTTGAACGAAATCCATTGAATACACCTGAAACCTAAAAGTATTACTGCTGGTTTTGTTCTATACCTTATAATAAGAAAAGCACCACAAGAATCATTGTCTGTAAAGGCAATGGAAACAGGAACAGATGTTACCGATACAAACAAGCACTACGGTCAGCCTGCAACTACCTCAGCTCCTGGAAAAAGTGAAGCCAGAGTTTCTGTAGCAAATGCCAGGCCCTTAACACTCAAGCGCTGCACGCCAGCAGCAAAAAAAAAATCTTGCAGTGGGGACAGTGCATTCAAAATCATTTCTTCTAGGCTGGCATCCTGCAACGAACATTCCTCTTCGCTTTCTGATCCAATCTGAACAGGGGCATGCAGCTTCAAGGACCCTCCATCTTCCCAGCGTACAGGCAATCTAGAAAGCATGCAAGCCGCAAGCTCTAATGGACCCTCATGCACTGCAGCTGCCCTTTGCCTTGACACGCTTCCACAAGAGGTCCAAGAACAGGGGCCCTTCAAAACCACCTCACACAAAGCAGGCAGATGAGTAGCATCCAGATTTGGCAGGTCTGCCAATATAACGTCACTTTCTGGTTGTTTTAAACAAATTGTTGTAAGAAACGGACTGGCAAGTACTTCTTCTAGAACGATGCCATCAAGCTGTAGAGTAGTGAGCTGGGGGTTGTTGCAAAGCACTTCATTGAGCTGCTTTAGCTCCATGTCCCTTAAACACAGCTTATGTAGCTTCCGCAGACCTGACAAGCAACTTAAATTCCATAACAAACCACAGCCCTGCAAGCACAGCTGCTGCAAGCTGCTCAATTTTGCAGCTGAATCCAGAAGGGAATCTCCATACCAAACATTTTCGGGACTTCCAGCCTCATCCCAATCTAGCTCATCTGAAACAAAGATCTCCAATTCCTTTACCTTTGAAGTGGCTTGGTCTGAGGAAGCAAATGCTTGAAAAATGGAGGGATGGACGTGATAGCCTCTGATTGCAAGGCTCTGCAAGTTTGGGCAGGTGCTGCATATGAAGGCAGATACCCTGGAAGCTTCTTCTGCTGACACAACCTCCTGCATGCAAGTTGTGTGCACTGTCAAGGTGATTTCATTGCACAGAAAGAAGTGTAATGCCGGAATGTGTAGAATTATGCCAACAAAACCCACAGAATATGCAGCACATTTTCTGTTCATATTCATACCAAGAACCTTTCTTAATAGCATCACACATGTTAACGATCACAAAACTTACGTACCATGGTCCATCCAAAATCGAGCTCCAGCCGCCTCAAATGCTGCATTCCTTGCCTTGCTGGTGTGCTTGCCAAGAGAGCTTGAATGACAGGGACAGTGACGCGGGGATTGAATGACATGCAGTCTTCGGGCTCAAGCCAATTCAGACGTGGAGAATAGTGGAGATTTGCTACACGGTTGACGGCTGCATTCACAAAATCTTCATCAGGGCCTTTAAGTGTGAACAAGTGCGGCCACTCAATTCGAATCATGCGAGGTGCCAGCAATCGTATGTGGCAGGCGCCAACTGCAGCCTTAATCGTGCGTGACACCTGCGGGCAGCAAGCGTAATTGTCTGAAATCTGAAATCATCTCCTGGATACGGTACAGCTACAGCCTAGAATGATGCCTGTGTCGCTGGTGGCCTTGTTTATGGAGGACGAGGCAGGCGGACGCACCATCACGTATCGGGCACGGTCTTGCACATTGCCCAGCAAAGTGCAGATGATCTCCAAAGGCCCGTCAGGAATGTCTGTCAAGAGGGTCGGGCGGCGAGACAGGTGAAGGGAGGATAGTTGGGAAGCAACATCTTGTTGCATGCTAGACATGATTAGAGGTTAAAGGATAATTATATATGACAAATAAAAGGAACAGAATCAGATCAAGACATGGATCAAATGGGCAAGACATCGAATCTCAAAATTATTCTTCTGATTCGTTCGATTTTCTGTCGCCGATCGGACTGGACGAAGCATGGTTTCCAGGAGCTTCGCGGGATTTTTGGGGGTTGTGTTTCGCGTGAGGGAAGCGCTCGGAATTGTCTTGTCCCCGCCCGTGCGGGGAACAATTCCGACACAAGTCGCAGACTTGAACCCCCTTTTTGAGAAGATTCTTTGCGTTGCTGGCCTAAGCAAATTATAGGGATGTTCGTCTGGTTTAAATAATTTTTCATGCAGTACCTGTCAGCTTAATTTGTGAGTGTTGTGGCATTTTGAACAGTAGAGCAGAGGGCTGTAGTGCCGAAATTAGTGCCAGTCACTCCAATTAGGTACTCTGGAGGGTTTTCAGTCCCAGTATGTTAGCCATTAGGACTCAAGAACTCAAGCCTAAATCATCCTCGTGCCTTGCCTCCCTGTTAACCAGGATCCCGAGGTGTTCACGCTATAATCCTCCGTACTGAATACGTGTAAAGCACTCGTATATAAACCACGCCGGTGTAAACACTTCAAGCTTGGATCACTAGGAAAGAACAACTGTTTTGGGATGAACATTCGAGCGAGTTAGACGAAGGTGCAGAGAAGAGCCACAAAGAAACAGTAGTTGGCCCAAAGCCTGATCATGTGATGATTGTCAGGAAATTGGAAATTGTATATTCCCAACTTCTTGCGCATTGACTTGTGATTTAGGCATCGGGCAGTTTGGGGAGAGGCACACAAGGTCAATATCCTAGCTTCTTCTTGGTTTAATAGTCCAGTGGCTGATCACAACTGGTCTCTTTGCCGTCATGAAAGATTGCCAAAGTTCGTGAGACTTGTTTGTTTGGTGGAAGTTTAGACCGAGTTTTTGTGTTTGTAAAGTTTGTGCAGGGCTGCTCAAGATGTGAATTTCATGAGTAAAATGTGGCATGTAAACCAGTAACTCCAAGGCTGGGGAGTGGATTTATTTTGTGGCTGCTATAGATGGTGCCTGTTGCTCCTAGCAGGATGGTGTGGAGGATTTTTTGCATTCGAGTAAGCGAGGTATACGCAGCTTAAGTTGTTCTCGTGCCATTTCTGCTTGTTGGTTAGGGAAGTGCTTACACAGTACTTAATTTCAATCTAGTGTGTATTGCATTAGTTTTATTGTTCAAACAATTTGTATGTCTCTTGGTTTCATAGCCAGGGGTATGGATTGGCAGCGCCATCTGCTAGGTTATCACGGGCACTCTTCTTGCATTATTGGCAGACCTAGGTAGTTACGTGTTTGTTTGTTGGGTTTCGTTTGGGGCGTGGTTGCTGAGTCGGAGTAACTAGGACTGCATCTAGCTTGCTAAATTTCCGCCGCTGTTGTGCATTGAGATTGGAAGGCAAGAGCCAGGTTGGAATCATTCCTATCTGTGTCTCCTCACAAGGGCGTATGATGCCTTGCTGTACCTTTGTTGCACGACTCCCTACATCTGCTTGTGCTAGCAGGCAGGCAAACTGTGTACTTTGTTGGATTGCTATTACAATCACTTGTTCACCATATTGTACCTATTGATAATCATTTTATTTATACCCGTATGACTACAGCCTGACAGCATGTGGTACTAGGTGCCGTCTAGCATTTGGCAGATGGGGCAGATTGGTGGGTCTCCAATATGGTTCCGCTGAGCAGACCTTTTTTTTTGTTGTACATCAAATCTGTGCGGCAAAGGATGGCAATTTCTTTTCTCCAGAGGTGACACGTTTTCCAAAAAAGACTCTTGCGAACTTCTCGACATTTTTCCCTTGATCATTTATTGGTATTTTTGTGTAGCATTTTGTGGACTGATGGTTTGAAACCGTTGATGATTTAGGACCTAGTTTGTGTTGGAAGTGTATGTGTGCTTTTACAGCATTGAGATCTGAGAAAATGGTAGTTTCCTGCTGGATGACCTGATTAGCAGGTGTTAAGAGTGTCTGGCAGGCAAACTGGAAGAGGGTCTCCATCCTTGCTAGCCAGAAGATGGATGAGTGGGGATGGGCATCAGGGGGGGGGAAACTACGCAGGCAATGAAAACCACTCCCCACATTAATAAAGGAAAAGGAGCCACTTTGGTACCGAGTACCGTAAAGCTCCTCCACCGCAAAAAAGAAAGGAAAAATCAGTGGGTATAAGAGGGTTGCAGGCTTGGCTTGAAACCGGCTCCTGATGAGAGTTGATAACAGTACTGGAAAGGGCACGTCTAGTATGCACAAGTTTAGCAGCAAAGTTCACAGAGTGCACATGGAGCTTGGAGGCAAGCTTCTTAACTCTTTGTGAATCGCGACCCAGTTCTTTGAAAGGCTTTAGAGTGTGGGTGTTGTAGATGGTGCCACCCACACCCAAAAGGATGATATGGAGAGTAACGGAGGCTCCATGGAGAATGATGCAAACGTCTTTGTGCTGTTCCTTTGCGGCGTTTAGCTGGTTTTGAGGTCTGGTGTCATCACAGTACTTGATCTCGACGAGGTGGATGTCGCGCCGAGTTTCGCTGAGGTCTTTAGGTCGGTGCTGTCTGGTGTTGGTGGCTCAATTGGTGGCTTGCGGTGCTGCTGGGGTGCTCCCAGTCTCCCTCAATTGCCCCCTGCCACTCCGAAGAACCCACCCCCCTACATTAGTTTGTTGTTTTTTTGTTTTTGCAGCGATGGGAGTCACAACATCTGGGCGGCTGGAGGTAAATCTGTCTTTAACTGAGAAACGGGGTGGGAAGAGCCATTTGGGAGCATTTCTACTTTCAGCGGTTACAGGAATCTGGAGATTTTGCATGGTCATCCGTTTGTTGATGCCTAAATCCATGGAGACAACGCATGATCCTAAGGAGCTTGTTTTGCTGATAGCCTTTAAGATCCTCCTGCATGCTAAGTTGTGTCTTTCAGTGATCATATTTCTTATTTGCGTGTGTTGGCATCTCATCCAGAAAGGACATGCAGGGCACTGTCTAGTTGAGGGCAGAGGGGGCAAGTTTGACTTGTTGAGAGTATGAACAATACCGCATGTTTTTGATTATATAGGGTGCCTGTTTTGTAATTCATAATGATACATTTGGTCTTAAAGGAAACATTAGATGATGTTAGGTAAGCATTGCTAGTGGCTCCATTGGCAGTACCGTCCTTTATGAGGGTCTGGTAGTACGCATGGTAGTTCGCTTCAGTTTTGGCATTTCCCAGTTTATGGAGAAGATGCATATGTGCTTGAAGGGCGTCACGGTGGTTTGGTAGGTACCAAAGCCTTGGGGGAGGAGGATGGGCCATGTTTGCTGCATGGGTATGATTGTGGGTTTGTGTTTGGCTTTCTATGTCTTCTTTTGCAAGCCTGTGGATGTTGTAGAAGGGATTTCCCTTAGGGCCTGCTATTCTGATGGAGGTATCTGCAATGTCGGCGTAGGTGGTGGCTGACTTTTTAGCAAGGGCGTCGGCACGTTCATTACCAATCATACCGGCATGGGACTTTGTTTTGAAGAAGTGGATGGGCGATGGTGATTGGCGGATTGCTTTAGCAATGGATTGAAGGACATCTCCTTGGATGTGGTGGCGATGGAGATTCAGATGTGGTAGCTGCTTTTTTATCTGGTGCAGTGATGTAAGGCTGTATGTGGCTATATGTGAGTAGCCGTGTATGACTGCAGCTGCTATAGCTGCTAGCTCTGCACGTGAGATGGTGCTGGGTGTTGGTTATACCCATGCCTTTTGGATTTACATAGTGGGAAACGTTCAAGTGAGGGTTGTATACACCTGATCCGGTGTCTTGCCCTACTTCATTCTTTTGGAGGCTGCCATCAGTGTAGGTCCAATCCCGCCAATCTTTTACCTAACGGGTTAGGTTTTGGCTGGAGCTGTTTTGGGGTGCTTCGTCGATATTACAATTATGAGGTTGGTCAGTGCTAATCAGGGCACTTGTTTTATCTGGGACTTCTGGGGTTTGAGCGTGGCCATTGGGTAGCTTATAAAATTTGCTGAGTCCTGAGTGTTGTCCGGAACCTAAGGCTGTTTGGTAGGGAAGGTTATGCATGTTTTGAATTTCCCACTTTGCCTCAGGGATTTCTTCAGCAAGTTATTTTAGCCAGTCTTTGTTGTGAGCATTGAGGCAGACCCTCCCCTTGGTGTTCCATATGGCAATGATCTTCAATTCCCAGATGTGTTTGGAAAGTGGTATATGTATATTTTCCAGAAGGGCACTTTCGCTTATTGGAGTTGGCCTGATGGGATGGTGCCCAGGAATTTACATATGTGTAGGTATTTGCGGTACAGTGATGCACAGGGATTTGTGGTCGTTTATTATTCCAGGAAGGGAGAAGCATGAATGTGGCTGTTTCCTCTGTGCTGACAGCAGCAGAGTAGATAGCGTGTCTTGGTGTTGCTAAGAGCATGGTGTCTTCAGTTCATGTGGATATCATGGCCACTTCGGTCTTCTGCAGAGCATTTTGCTTTGGCATCAACGCACTCAAAACCTAGGATGCCAGCATGCGCTTTAACCTTGAAGAGATGGATAGTGTCTTTAAATTACTGGATGTGGTGTACGATGGTTTCTATGAGTTTGGCATGTTTATGCCATTTCATGCGCTGGTAGTGGTGTGGCGCACTTTTTCCGTTGAGATATTCCCAGGGATCTACCTTGTTGTCAATGTAGTTTTTGTGAAAAGGATTATTGCTGTTTTTATATCAGATTGGGAGCATCAGGAATGTAACGGTTGCCTCTATGGTTATTCATGACAGGTGCGGCTGCATGTTGCACTCCTACGCCTCTGTTCTGGAACCAGCTACTCTTTTTCTTGGGTGGGCTGTCCAGAACTCTTGGCGTAAAGTCTAGAAGTGAGACCAAATATTTTTTTGTTACCAAGGCATGGTGCAAAAAGCTATCATGTAATGGTGTTTAGGCTGCCAAATATTGTGAGCATTCAGCCTTGGTATTTTTGCCTGTTGTTGAGAGTCTTGATAGTTGGGACGGACAACCCCAGCAGTTGTTGCGAGGTCTTGGACAGCGGATTCAGCAGGGCGTGTACGCTTCAATGACGAGCAGAGTTATGTGCATCCAGTAAAATGCTGAGGCGCTGAGGGGTGCCGGTGCCGGAGCATTCACCATCTATGCCGTACACACATGTCACCTCTGGGAGGATCTGAAACTTGGGAAGTGTGACTTTTGTTAGCCGGTCCTCTGGCGGTTGGCTAGCTAGGTGTGCCGTATTGTTCAATGACAGCTTTATAAGTGCAGTTAAAAGCCATTAATGCCAAATAAAAACGAAAGCCCAACTATGATAGCTTTAAAAGTCGGGTATTCCGCTTGCGTGCGCATACTTTGAAAGTTGAGGCAGCAGCGTGGCTTGAAGATGGTTCTTGCGTATGTGACCAATGTCCTGGTGAAGATGAACATGTTCAGAACATGGTGCATGCTCTTTAAATTTGCCAAGACCATCGAGTTTGTGAGTTGAGGAAACACTTTTCCTTTCTGTTTACACCTTTTTTTGAGTACTAGTCTCAGCAGCCCAACCCTTTTTGCTGCAACAGGTCAACAGCCAACAGCCAACTTCTTCATGATTTCCTTTCTCAGCAGAACAATAGACTTTTTCTTTTTCTTTCTAAGCTTATGGATTTATTTGTGGCTGGCCGAGACCAATCAGCAGCCGATCAGCCAAACAACCTGGCTGAAGGTCACCCCCCATGTAATCATTGTAACTATTTAAAAGTCGGGTAGCTGCCCTGAATGCCTAGTGGCCCGTGGTCAGGCCAGACTCTTCGGGGTCACGGGTTTGAATCTGTCTGGTAGCGTGAGTACTTCGCTGTACATGTCCGACAGCTCCGTCTCCGTTTCCTTAATCCATGCTTGTGGTCACCCTTGCGTATAATTTATTCTAATGCAGAAGCACCAAGCTCTGAAGTATGATCAGCTCCATAATTACTCGCCAGCTTCTAAAGCATACGCTGCTATTGGTATATCAGATTAGGCTTGGGGCCTCCTTCCTTGCTCATCTTGCCTTTCATTTCACTGGCAACCTGCAAAGAGAGCAGCACAGGAGTTGCAAGCCTTGTAGTTACATTATAAGAGGTAGAATAAAGGTACTGTAGGTTTGTATATAAAAACGCAGCATCCCTCTGCTCATTGAAACAAAATCCTGTAACACTAACATATATTTGTTCACCAAGCTGCTCAGGAGGCATATTTATTTTTTGATGTTTACTATTTGGGGTGGACACCCCTGAGGGAGCACCCCCCCCCCCTTCCAGTGCCCCCACCCAGACAAAAAGGGTACCAATCTTTTTTTTTCCAAATAGGCATACTCATCAAGAAGCGAAACTGAAGTTTTGCAGAGTTATGGGGCAAAATTGAGATACGGACGCCCATGCACACATGACCTAACAGGCACCCACAACTGGCTTGCACAGTCCCACATTGCTATAATTTCTTCAGAATTCCACTGACTATCTCATGCTGGTGCAATCCTGGAAGTTTGGAGTGAATAGCTGCTCCATTGGCTTTACTCATCCCACGGCCTGCACCCGAGCGTGTGTGCCTCTGACTTTTGGACATGACAACAGACCCCCCCTTTTACCCAATATGCTCAAAGAGGGTGCCAATTGACTGGGCTTGAGCTGAAATTTCCGATGATATATTCAAAACTCCGTGAAAGTGGCCCAGAAAAGAAATTGGAGACCCCCCACCAAAAAACTAAAATCCTGCCGCGGGACCACCCCACTCCACCCCTCCCTGATTCGACCCATATATGTGACAATCGATAGGTCTTGACGGCAGGATCCCAAATATGCATTATTAATCAATTTGACACGTGCCGTCCAAAGTTATGCTTCTGACGCCTCCTGGTGCTGCTACTTAAAATATATGACAACATGCAAGCGCAGACTCACTCGCGCGTGCACTAACACACACGTGTACCAGCCGCCTGTCTCTCTGACTGCACCCTCCATTCAATCCTAGCCTGTTCTTTTAAAATGTGCACATACCTAAACGCATTTGCACACACACACATACCTGTCCCAGCCGCCTGTCTCTCCGTCTGCGCCCTCCTCCTTTCTGTCCTAGCCTGTCCATGATGCGAGATAACACAGGAGCCTCTTCCCAGTCAGGGTGTATGCGCGCAAGGGGGTTGGTGTGGTGCCAGGGAGGGGAACTGGGGCGCTCCTACGTGCGCACATAAATGCACAAAGATGATGAGAGATAACACAGGAGCATATTCCCAGTCAGGGTGTATGCGCGCAAGGGGGTTGGTGTGGTGCCAGGGAGGGGAACTGGGGCGCTCCTACATGCGCACATAAATGCACAAAGATGATGAGAGATAACACAGGAGCATATTCCCAGTCAGGGTGTATGCGCGCAAGGGGGTTGGTGTGGTGCCAGGGAGGGGAAGTGGGGCGCTTTTACGTGCGCACATAAATGCACAAAGATGATGAGAGATAACACAGGAGCATATTCCCAGTCAGGGTGTATGCGCACAAGGGGGTTGGTGTGGTGCCAGGGAGGGGAACTGGGGCGCTCCTACGTGCGCACATAAATGCACAAAGATGATGAGAGATAACACAGGAGCCTCTTCTCAGTCAGGGTGTATGCGCGCAAGGGGTTTGGTGTGGTGTCCAGATAGGGGAACACTCTTATTGGACTCCTATAGGGCTCCTATAGGGTTCTCCTGTGTGAACACACATGTATTTTATGTGAACTTGTATGATTAGGGTATACCATGGGTACAAGCAACTGTGCGAGCTTTGTCATTGTGATAAATCGACGGGTTTATTAAACTTAATTTCCTTGTATTCATCCACGTATTTACAATCAAATGTGTGCAACTTCAAACGCAACTGCACTTGGATTAGCCCCAGACGAAAAGAGCAATCTACAACAAGAAAGACTGTAGCTGCTAACACAAATCCTCACAGCGCAACCTTCACGTAAACGTGAGCAACAACAGAAGCACTCCTATTTGCTCAAGCACACCTGCATGTATGAAGGCAAGCACACCTGCATGTACGAAGGCAAGTTGGCCGTGTTCTTGGGCACAACACCAAACTTGGAAAGGTCCAGCTTTCCCAAGTCAGCGGGCTGCTTAGATCTACCATCGCTGAAGCCCCCGCTGCGTGTTTCCTTCTTGAACAGCTTGCCTATGCACAAACAAAATCGCAAAAGATGATGGAAGTAATTTTTGCGCAGGGTTGCAACTCACCAGCATCACTCTACATTTGGCAGTGCAGGAACAGAAAAACGACGGTTTGATACAAGAAATGAACGAGGACACATTGCACACCCTGAAATGTGCTCACACACGCGTGCTCATGCACATATACGTGCATAAGCACAGAAGTCCATAGCAAATGAATGTTAATTGCATTCACACACTCACACACACACACTCAAACACACACACAAACACACCTGAGCCGTGCTCCTCATTCAAAAGCCCCTCCAGGTCAGCCTCATTGAACTTGATGTGCCGTCTGCCCCCTACAGACTCCCCATCGTTTGTGGGCTCTGCCAGGCTAGGTAGCTCCCCTGCCTTGCGCAATGCAGAGGGGGGTGGCTTTGGAGCATCCGGGTCTTCGACGCCCATCTTCACGCGTGACCTGTATCGTGGCAGTGCAAACAATTGGGTAATCGTGTTAAAGTTCCAGAAAGATGTGTTTCAGGTAGGACCTAGGCGTGTTGTACATGTTATTACGTGTCATTGGATGAGCACGTACAAAGGGTGTGGTTGCGTGCTTAAGCAGCAGGTGTCAGCACTGCGATGGGTATACCCAGGCACTCTATTTGTTTCCTTACGAAAGACTATCAATAGCATTGTCCTTCCGAAAGACTATCAATAGCATTGTCCTTACGAGAGACTATCAATAGCATTGTCCTTACGAGAGACTATCAATAGCATTGTCCTTACGAAAGACTATCAATAGCATTGTTCTTATGAAAGACTACCAATAGAATTTTTCGGAGGAATTAGGACCACGAAAAGGGTTTGCAGTTGCTTAAGCATGCCCGAAAAGCATTATTGAATCCAGCATGTCCTGATGGCATCCATTGAGCAACTCAATCACCCTCACCCCCCACCCCAACCTCACACATGTATTCAGCACCATACTAAAGCTAATTGGGGACGCACCTGCGCTTGGTAGGCGGATCGAGGTCGGCAAGCATCCTGTCTAGCAAGTTCTTGCTGGCGCTGGATGCCATTTCTTCAGGCAGCATCATCCTGGCGATGGCGTCTATCTTAAACAAATACAGGTGAGCATCTCGAGGCACCTCCTTCTCTCCCGGCCTGTGTGCATGAAGCACCAGAAGGTAGAGGGATGCTCATTTTTAGGAATGTATGTTAGTGTCTAATTAACCTGTACAGAAACAGATGAGCACCTCAAGGCACCTCCTCCTTTCCCGGCCTGTGAGCACAAACACCAGAGGGCAGAGGGATGCTCAATTCTGGAAAGGTTTGTACTTTAAACAGGACCAGGATGAAAAGAAACAAAAAGGAGATGTGTTCTGCGTCCCAGATGGTTTGAGCATCGCGTCCTGCACGAAATATGTTCTGTGTTCCAGACAATCTGCACGAGATCTCTGGTCTGCACGAGATGTGTTCTGCGTTCCAGATGGTTCGAGCAACGCGTCCTGCACAAAATGTGTTCTGTGTTCCAGACGGTCCGCACAAGATCTCTGGTCTGCACGAGATGTGTTCTGCGTTCCAGATGGTTTGAGCAATGTGTTCTGCACGATAAGTGTTCTGTGTTCCAGATGGCTGCACGAGATCTCTGGTCTGCACGAGATGTGTTCTGCGTTTCAGATGGTTTGAGCAATGTGTTCTGCACGATAAGTGTTCTGTGTTCCAGATGGCTGCACGAGATCTCTGGTCTGCACGAGATGTGTTCTGCGTTCCAGATGGTTCGAGCAATGAAGAGGTCATCCTTCGCCTTGAGTGGTGCATTGCTCTCACACTACTGCTTTGTAAAAATCTACGAGAGGTTCATCTTGATGGATGCTTGTGCTAAAATCGTCAAATATGATGTGTGGTTGACATTGTGCACATTGTTTACAAGACAGTCACGTCCAAGTAAAATCTCCAGCTACCAGGCACTCACCGAAAGCCCAAATGGGCTCTAGCAGACTCAGGAGTGGGCCCCCCCGCGACAACGTAAGAATCTCGAAAGGACGTGCGCGGCCACAGCAGTGATCGATACTGCAGCTGCTGTAGCTCCTTTGGGATGTTGTTGGTGGGAGGAGGAGGGGGCAGGCTGCTGCTGCTGCATTCCTGCTCAATGCCAGGTGCAGCACTAACAGGGCCTGCTGCTGCTGCTGCTCCTGCTGCTGCTCCTTGCTGGGATGGTGTGGTGGTGTGTGTGTGTGGGCTAGCATTACTGGCGCCTAAGAATACAAGGGTCAAATTTGAGAAGATTGTCGTTTTTGAAAAGGCGTGCTTCTCCTGCAGTTGCTGATACTTATCAATGAATTGCTGCATCAACGAATCACAAAGGACTGGTTGAGGACACGGAGCTGCCTATTCATCAGAAGGGGATTCTGGCCATAAATTACCGGATCACACACACGTGCACACACACTGACATACTCATACATACACACATCCCCGCCCAACCGCAACACAAACCTGAGCTAGGGAGTGGCGGCCGAGGGCCTGTGGGGGTCGCTGGTACTATAGGGGGGAGAGCTATGGGTGGTGGTGGTGCTGCTGCTTCACTGGGCATAGACTGCCTTGGCAAGCATTCATCTGCACAAAAAACAGTTTTTAGGGGGAATGGTAGGAATGTGAATAAGATAATGGACAAACAGGTGCCTGGAAGGCATGGAGGTTTGATTGTGGTCAGATCAACCCCCTGGCCAGGTACAAGTGCTACGTCAGCACAAGCCACTACGTCAGCGCAGTTTGGGCTAGTCACGTTTGACTCTTGTAGTCCTGACTGTCGCTTATGCTCATTCATAAGCATCTGCAGCCTGTACTTGCATGCCGTCTGCTTCCTCGTAGCAACTATATAGCCATACACATGAGACCACATTTGGCGTACGATTTCACAATGGCTCACGCTCTGTTTCCTGCTTACACACCCACTTTCTAAATTGACAGCTGTGGACTTTACGTGCAAGCAGTAACCCACTTGTGCTAACATTGCTGCCTGTCCCTGGAAGCCCTGCCAGGCCTGCCCTTCCAAAGCCACTCTCTGTTTTGCCGCTCAGCTCTGCAATGAGCTTCTCGTCTTGCATGTTGAACCAGATCAGGCGGGGGTGGTGCTCTTCGTTGCCGGGGCATACGCAAATGGCAAAGGGGTCGTTGGGGAGGAAGTATATCTGGATGGCACGTTTTTTGATAAGGAGATGTGATCAGTACGTCTGCACAGGAATCGTGTGGCTGTCTTCGTGTCTTCATAGATTGCATGCTGAAAAGCAATGCTTGCAACTTGGCAAAGGCAAAAGGCAACTGTTAAGCAATAACCTTTTAAATTGCACAAGCAAAAGACCAAACAGGGGCTAAGCATGTATTTGAGCGCGTCCTGCTATGAAAGAAGTGCAAACAAACGTGAGCAATACAGACAGGTTGATACCTAGCATGTATGTGAGGGCGTTTTGCTATAAAAAAAGTGCAAACAAACGTGAGAAATACAGACAGGTTGATACCTAGCATGTATGTGAGCGCGTTTTGCTATAAAAAAAAGTGCAAACAAACGTGAGCAATACAGACAGGTTGATACCTAGCATGTATGTGAGGGTGTTTTGCTATAAAAAAAGTGCAATTAAACGTGAGCAATACAGACAGGTTGATGCTTCTAATGCGAACAGCCGGAGAGAGTCTTAGGCTTTCCGGACTGCGAAGAACCGCCGGCGCTCCATGTTACGCCATAAGAATTGGAGCCACTGCTTAACTAAAAGATAGCGGAGGAATCCTGTTCAGCCTGTCTTCTGAGTCGTACCTGTTAAAGGCTGAATATTGAATTTTTGTCCACCTGCTTCTTACTTCTTACCTCAACAGCAACATGGGGCAATTTTGTCCGACTCAAGTGTGAGTCCTCAGGCCTGTTCAAGTCTGCTAGGTAGACTGACCTGCATGGAGGTATATGCATATAATTTAACACGAAACTTTGACAGTGTGATTCCTGAGCACAAACATAGTCACCCCACGCTCATGTGTACTTGTTTGAACATGATGGATACAAATAACATGGAATTGAACTACACACACGCCCACGTACATGCACAAAGCACAGATGGCACGCACCCGTCAAGGCTCGTGGCAAAGATCAGGTTGAAAGCGCCGTTCACAAAAGCAACGGCACTGACAGCTGCTGGCATGCGTGGCAGGATTTTTGTGTGCCCACCTGCGTGTGTTTGTGATTGTATACTTGGTATGAGCACACGATCAGTTATAATGTAGCTGCACAAGCTTTTATTCTGGAAGCACACCCTTCAATAGCCATCCATCCATTCATATCCTTCCCCCGGCTAAATTGCCGTCCTAACAGACTTCCAGGATCAGTGGATCAGTAATAGTTGACAATGGGTTCAAATTCCTTGCATCGGTCTTTTCAAATCTATTGTTTGAGATCCGCATGTTGTTTCATCTCTGTACACTTGGAACAGATACCAGTCGTGAGTGGGTTAGCGAGGTACTTTGGTGCAGATGCCATTTGTAAGTGGGTCAGCGAGGTACTTTGGGTGCAGACGCGAGTCGTGAGTGGGTTAGCTAGTAATTTTGGTGCAGACGCGAGTCGTGAGTGGGTTAGCTAGTAATTTTGGTGCAGACGCGAGTCGTGAGTGGGTTAGCTAGGTACTTTTGGTGCAGACACGAGTCGTGAGTGGATTAGCTAGGTGCTTTGGTGCAGACACGAGTCGTGAGTGGATTAGCTAGGTGCTTTGGTGCAGACGCAAGTTGTGTTTGGATTAGCTAGGTACTTATGGTGCAGACACGAGTCGTGAGTGAATTAGCTAGGTGCTTTGGTGCAAATGCAAGTTGTGTTTGGATTAGCTAGGTGCTTTGGTGCAGATGTGAGCCGTGAGTGGTTTAGCAAGGCGTGACAGGGTTTGCAAATGCGTGAGCAACAGTGGCTATCAAACATGGCCCTATCTGTACGTACCGTGCGCCAGACTCATTGCTAGAATTGGCCAGAGCCACATGTATACGGCGTACACACACATAATGTTTGGCATAGAAATGCTCAAATATACTATCGTATATGGCTACGGCCGACCCTACTTGTCACGTCACCTACCAAAATGGTCATCCCAAACTAATATAGTGCCGTCATCCATGCCGAAGGCCAGCATCTTCCCATTCTCAGACACACAGCTGCTAGTGATGCCCATGGGCAGCAGCCAGCCCTTCGAGGGGGAGCAGCGCACCACAGACATCCTGCGTGTGGCATGATAGCGCAGAATATAGCAACTGCAGGAATAAAATCTCATGTTGTGAGCAATACAGCGCATTTGAGAGTAGGCACTTTGATTGATCAAGAACCATGGCTCAGTGAGAGGGAGCACGTGCACTGCAGCCATACTGCGGAAACACAGCAGTATAAAAGAAGCATGGCTCGTCGAGGGTGAGAGCAAGCACACACACCATTTTCTAGAATCATTAGGGTAGCTATGGCGATGGGGTGTTGGTTGATCGATTGAGGCGATAGGTAAATCACTAAATTGCAACCACATGGAGCAAGGTGAGGTGATGTGTTTGCGGAAGCCTCCTGGCCCTTTGATTGGGGGAGGACAAAACACATGGAACCCTGTGATTAAGGACCAAGATACTCGGGCAGGTTGTTAATATAACATGATTCTTGATGTGCGTTTAGAAATCGAAGATAATGTTTGCAAGGGGAGGTTAGTGGTCTGCAAAGAACATTGCAGCTTACCTGCAGCAGTTAAGCACGACTAGAACACGATTGCAAATTGCAAGCTTCAGTAGTTATGAGTCAGAGGCGCGTTAACCTACCTCCCGCACTAGCAATATGCATTTTAAACAATTCTCTCTACCTAACGCCAGTGTCACGCGCAGCTATGTATTGATCAAACGTTCACAAGCGCATACAGACACACACCACTCACTTGCTCTGCTCCACCTCTTTGGCAGCAGCGATCTGCCTCTGCTTCTCGGCCGCAGCAGCCGCTGCAGCCGCTGCAGCCGCTGCAGCTTTGCCTGTGTGTGTTGTCGTGTCTTATGTGTGTATGCATGTGTATGAGTGTGAGCGTGTGTTTATGTATGTGTGTGTGTATGAGTGTGAGTGTGTTTATGTATGTGTGTGTGTGTGCGTGTGTGTGTGTGTCAGTAAGCACAGGACACAGAGCAACACACTTGCCTGAGCTCTTTGTAGGAGTGCGTGCTCGACCGGTTGGTGTGGGAGGAGCTAGGACAGGGGGCTCCTGAGAGAGATCTACGGGCTTCAATGGTGGCGCAGTATCATCTAAGTAGGAGAGCGTGAGCTTGTTACAACCAGTCCACCAAATGTAGATGCCTCGAGCAGGCTGTGAGGCAAGTGGGGTAAAATTTAGTGTTTGTTCATTTAGGATATAATAAAGTGCTTGGTTGCCTCATAGTCTGGCTGTGAGGCAAACGGGATGAGGCTACTTCAATTCATAAAAGAGTAAGAAGCGCCTCGTGCTGGCTGTGACACAAAAAAGATGAGGCTGTCTTTATTCACAAGGGACTCATTGCTTGATTGCCTTGTAGTCTGGCTGTGGAGCAAACGGGATGAGGCTATTTTATCTTACAAAGGAATAAGAACTGGTTTGACGCCTCGCGCCGGCCGAGGCTTGGCACAAGGCCTTGGCCCGAGGCCTTGGCAGCAGTGCATATGTTCAATGGATTAATACTGAAAATCAGATACCAATACTTGCAGGTGCAGGTGCCTCAATCAGGCTACATCACATGAGGTAGAGTTGGACGAGAACATTATTCTCACCACGAGTAAGAAACGCTACATGATGCTTGAGCAGGCAAGGTGCGGGGATTTTCTTTCACAAACAACTTTAGTCCCCCCTACTTTGCACCCCCAATTCGTCAAGAACTTTTAGGTATCTGAGTTATCCCCTTTCGTGTGACACCCTTGATAAATGTTATGTAAATGGTCGTCAGCATTTAGAATCCTTGCCAGGCGTTTGTGCTACGTTCCAACCGCTTGTTGGCAGTGTTAGGGTACAGTGGTTGAAATGGTTAAAATATGGGAATGCAAGAAGGAACGGCTTGCATCTTTAGCAACTACATGCTGCGCTTTAATGAAAACATAACAGAGGCAACAACACGTGCGAACTGGAGGCACCCTCCTTGGTGCCAGCCTTCTTGTACTTTGCAAGTTGCCATGTTAGCATGGCATACCAGTTCAACTAGCCCCTCTCCCAGTCTATTTTTGCCAGCTGTCTCTCTGCCTGTCTGACCCTTAAAGGCAAGCCCCCAAACTCACCCTATGGTTGCGATCCGATTTTCCAGACTTGTCAGGACGCTGCTGCTGCTGCCACACAATGTTGCAGCTGCCGACAAAGCTGTTGTCGACCAGCAGTGCTGCAGCACAGGAATGTTACAAACACAATTTTGATGCTGCTGCCACACAATGTTGCAGCTGCCGACAAAGCTGTTGTCGACCAGCAGTGCTGCAGCACAGAGGAATGTTACAAGCACAATTTTGATGCTGCTGTGACACAATGTTGCAGCTGCCGACAAAGCTGTTGTCGACCAGTAGTGCTGCAGCACAGAGGAACGTTACAAACACGTCTTCGGTTTTTCACAAACTGCATTGCATGCACGCAAGCCAATCACACAGGGTTTCAACACTCCTTGCATAATTTGAGATAATGGGTTCTGTGGAAATAACGTGCTGGTCATTTGTGTGGAAGCCAGAAGCCTTGCACCCAGACAATTGTAGGGTTAAAGGCCCTGGAAGAGCACACGCCCAAAAAGCATCCATAAAAGAAGCAGTGTCAGCCTAGGCGATAACGGTACATTGCCTTGACACATGTAAAAAAAATACGTAGCCTCTAATACTTCTCCAATTTGTGCCTGCTCTATAACCATTGGCATGGCTGTGCTATAAATATTGCGGTTGTTGTATCCTTGGATCATACCTTTGACCACGTCCACTGAAAAGTGTAACACCAGCTTCAGCTCTCCCCCTCTCAAATTAGGAGGAGGAGCGTCTAGCCCAGCTTCTACACTGACCTGCGTGGAATGGTGGGGTTGGAGGGACAGTGAAAAAACAATGCTAGGGTTACAGCTGTGGCTCAAGCTTCGTATAACCTCATTAATATTACTGGCTGCAGCTATACATCACACCGGCTGCGGCTATACATTACTTATACTTGTAGCTCAAGCTGTGTGTAACCTTACTACTGGCTGCAGCTATCCATCACACCGGCTGCGGCTATACATTACACCGGCTGCGGCTATACATTACGTATAGTTGTAGCTCAAGCTGTGTGTAACCTTACTACTGGCTGCAGCTATACATTACACCGGCTGCGGCTATACAGTACGTATAGTTGTAGCTCAAGCTGTGTGTAACCTTACTACTGGCTGCAGCTATACATCACACCGGCTGCGGCTATACATTACGTATGTTAGCGTGAGCCAGTGACACCATTAAATTCGGCCAGTCTATACATCACACTGGCTGCAGCTATACACCACGTACGTTACTGTGAGCCAGTGATATCATTAAGTTTGGCCAATTACTTCTGTGCTTATCTCTTTGTGTGTGTGACTAGTGTAAGGGCACCACATTGACACTAGAGCATCAATACTATGCATTTCACGACGGAACTTAGAGAATTTGCAACTTGACCAACTAGCAGCTGAGTGCTCTCCTTCTGCCCCTTTTCTCCCAACGTTGCCCCATAAGGCAAGGGTCGTCTTTTGTCATTAGAGCCGTCTTGTCCCTTTTGCCGCCTTGCCTTTCTTTGCACTGTTTTGTACACGTACTCAAGAACGTCACTACTTCCTAAAACACACCTAAAGCGCAAGTACTCGGTGTATATACGGTATTCATAGCAGGGAAATGATCATACATACGGTCATATACGGTTTGCGTACAGTGTTAAAAATCTGGCCAACCCTAACCATGTTACCCTTGTATGCATTGTTCTGTAAACGCGTATCCCCAGGCATCTTACCTCCTAAACGTACACTTCATTTTTTATACGCACCGCATTATAGTAACACACAGGCAGCCATTTGCCTGTTACCTTGTGGCAAACGGCACCTTAGCCATTGCACATACAGACGCATCATAGATACAAGCAGGCGATCATTTGTCGCTTACCTCGCTACCTTGTGGCAAACGACACCTTACTCATTGCACGTACAGAAATGTAATGGGTCAGGAGGTTATGAAACCTCCAGAGCGACGGAGCTCTGTAGCGTTTGGGAGTTACCACAGAACCGATCGATGAATTACTACTGAACCGAAATTGCTAAGTATATTGTGGACCGTTTTATTAAGATACGCAGGCAAATTAGCTTTGTACACAGTTTAAACCTACCGTCTTATAAAAATACGCAGGCAGGTTGACTTCGTACACAGCCACAGCCCCACTAGGCCACCACACAGCCACATGGCCTGCATTGGTGGACAGGGACACATTGGCGGGTGCCTCTGCCCCTGAGCTCGATGCAGGCAAGTCCACCTGTGTGCACGATGCGCGATTTAAATTGGAAGTAAGAATCCATGCTGACAGTAAATAGCGTGCAGAGAGGGAAGATTCAGAAACTTAGGGCTGCAGATATTAGCCGGAGGCTCATCAAATACATCGTTGCATGTCAAGTCAATGGACTCAGATGGACAGGTCCTTCTTTCTGGCAGTGGTGTGTGCTGGTCACAAGGTCATCACTTTCATTTGTTCTGCGTATTTGCTGTGCTTTGCTGTGCTGTGAAGCAACATGAGCAACACAGGGTTGCGGTTGAGATCTCCAGAGAAAGACTGCGTTTTAGATGCGCTTCATTTGCTCACTCACGTTTGCAAGGAGCCGGAGCTCGCTGGTTTTGATGACTACGTCATGGATGATGAGTTGCTCTGCGCTACCACTAGCCACAACTTTAGCGCCAGTGGCAGCAATATGGCCCACGTCCTGAGTATATTCATGAGGATTGCACAATTGGTGTGTTTGTATGTGTGTATTTGTCGAGTGTGTTTTGTCGTGTGCGCTTGTCGTGCGTGTTTGCCGTGTGTGTTTGTCGTGTGTGTTTGTCGTGCGTGTTTGTCGTGTGTGTTTGTCGTGTGTGTGCTTATACGCAAGCGTGCGAGCTTGTGTGTCTTGAGAAAAACAGTAAGTGCGCACCATGGCAGTGACAGCTGAGGTGTGGGCTTGATGCTTGCCCACTTGCAATGGATCACGTGCAGTGTGGGCATACAGGTTGCCATCAGTGGTTCCAACCACAGCCATGCCAGCTGCACACAAGAACCAAGTTCAGTGTCAGAAATGAAGAATCTGAAACTGAATACAGGACCTGTTCCCTTTAAAAATACTCTAAGCACACGGGTACGCAAGTCTTGAGTGATCTGGCAGGCAATCAGGGGGTTTAATGGAGACATACATTCTGATTGAGTGCTTCATGGACAGCAAAGTCTCGTGACATTTACGCGGCAGTGGAGAGTGCTTGACTACCCACCAACTCCCACAGTGCTAAAGCACGATGCCTTGCCATCTGCCACGAGCATGGCATGTGGACTGAAGATCTGCAGGAGGGCAGCAGAAGCAGAGAAGGGTGATGCAGCAGTTGATTGGGTGAAGCAGTCCAAAACTGCTGTGTACAAGCCTCGTCCGTGGGATCCTTGTGTAGTATTTTTAACCCACCGTGTCAATGTGAGTGGCTTTCACGACACGCTTTTGCTTGTCTTTTGCCAGGCACAGGTCCAAGGACACCTCCACAATCTCAGCCAGGAGCTTGTCTATCATCCGGAATGGCTGGGGCAGGCGGTCTATGGCTCGGGCTGGGTCAAAGAGTGGAGGGAGGGCCGGCAGTGCTGCACTGCGTGCCCGTGCTTGCCCTTGCTTGCCCATGCTGTGTGGAAAGGTAAACTTCCGCTATATGTTGACGGCGTGAGCCCAGCTCCAGTGCCTTAGAGTCATACAGAAAGCAAGCTATTGTTCTTTACTCTGTGCCCTTGGGCTCCCATGCCCCTCTAGCTGACCCTCTAAGGCTCAGAGCACTCCAATTCTGCAGCATACCGATTTATTGAGAATTATGTGTATCATTTGAATAGGTATAAGTATCTCGAACTTTTGCGGAGAAGTAGCAATTAATCTAGCACGATTCAGCAGCAGCGTGGAAGTAACTCGTTATTAATTAATATACCAATTGGGCAGCATGGCACAAATTATGGGGAACCCAATTGCTGAATTGGCACAGAGGTTCCAGGCACAGACGACTGCTCTCCAGTCTCACTTCCAAAAACGGGAGCAGAACAAGCACGTACTCAGGTGTGTGGCATCACCATTTGTTGAGCCAGTTGTCTGCATTCTCACCAACAATCCTCTCGTTCGCTTGCTGTCCCGCCTCCCATCCTGCAGGAGAGACCGGGCGCCACCCACCATCGTGGTTCCTCCCAGGCATGGACGTTCCTCAAAACTCGCGGTGCGTCTGTGGCAATGCCGGGCAAATTTCTGGCCAGGGGCTGTGTATGATGAAGTACTGAGTTCCTGCAGTGCAAGGAACTCAAGGATGCAGTTCATAGCTTGTGGATGAACTGTTAATGTTTGCATGGCTTACATGAACAAGCCTGTAATGGCTGGGAAGCTGCCTCACACACACGCAACCACTCATACAAGCTACACGTGCCCACACCCACATCAATTCCTGGGAAATCCCCTTGTTTGTTCCTGACACCAGGCCATCATCCCAGGAGACAGCATAGGAGAGACTGTGATCACCACCGGGCTCGTTAACTTTTTCAACTGTGAGTGGCAGCTATTTTAAAGGGCTTGCAGCTTGCGTTGTCGGTGAAACGCCGCCTGATTTGTTTGTCTCATTCTGGGGGACAGGCACTTCTTTTAGATGGATGGTATTTCCATTCAAACATCTCAGACGTGCACAGTGCTGTTTTAAGACATCGCAAACAACGGAAAAATGCTTGCAGTGTACAACAGCGCGTTGATTGTGCGCCTGGTCCTTACGTGGTTCCCCAACCCCCCAGAGTTCATCCAGCAACCTCTAGCGTGAGTGAAAGGGCACATGGATTTGATCAGGCGGTCGTGGTACAAGCCTAAAATAGTTGCAGGACACGATGGCTTCTGTCCTTTTACTCGTGAAGCGGGAAAAGCACGAGAAAGCTACCACAAAATGTCTCTGTTATCACCAAGTACTTGTTGCATGTGGTTATGCTCAACTTACCTCCTGTTTTTCTCCACAATCTAGGACAGCACAAATAGTTGCTAACCCAAGATGTGGGGGTTGCTGAACAGTTAAAGAGAAAAGGAGCCGGGTCTAGCGTTCTCGCTGTATGCATTCGTCATTATAAGAAACATTTTTGGTCGTTCACTAAGCGCTTAAAATTTGCCTGATTTATGTGAAACTGCTCAATGCATTGTTTGCAGGACTGTGACGGATCCGTACCTCAACTTGTTCCGCGGCATTATCCCCCCCATCGGTGGAACCCTGGACCTGTCCCCCATCCTTGCTTTTGTCACCCTTAACGTACGTATGCCTTCTGGCGTATCCAGTTTTTGACACTAAAGCTACCAACAGCCACCAGCTCATCCATCCTTCAATATCCGTATAAGCATTTCCAAGCATCTTTTTTGCTAAGAGACAGGTCAGGGATTGCGATTCATGAAGGTGCAAGGCTTAATTGCCTAGCTCCAACCCATAATGCAACCTGTAATGCTTGTCCTTACCTCAGCCCTTGCACATTCTGTGTGTAATCAAAAATGTTAACATTGAAGCCTTCTTTGCAAATTCTGCAATGTCAATATTTTTGACGTTATGGCACTAGTCGCAGCTGCACCTCACCTAATTAGTCACGTGTTGTTTATCACTGAACTACACCATGCTCACAAAAAGGACAAACACGTGGTTCATGCAGTTTTTCACGAGCACCGCTGCCGCCCTTCCCTGCGAAGTGGGCCAAGATGGACAGCCCCTCTCAGCTCCCAAGCAGCAGCAGCAGCAGCAGCAGCAACAGCAGCAGCAACGCAACCCATTTGGATTCATGCAACCAACCAAGTTGCAGGCTGCTTGGCAAAACAGAGTCAACGCGCAGCGTGGTGCAGCCGACAAAAGCAGTTCTGTTTGAGAGAACGATAGTAGCAGGCTGATTTTTTAACGGGAGAATGACTGACCACTGTCCCAGACCGCCCCGAGGACCCCAGCTCCACAGGTGGAGAACAGCAGCAGCTGTGTGAAAGAGAACAGCAGCAGCAGCTGTGTGAAAGAGAACAGCAGCAATGACATCAAGCTGTAGCCTGATGCAGCAACCTGCCAGTCTTGTTAGAAAAAAGTTACTAGGACTTTCTGTATGGATAAAGCGGAATCAATTTTACTTTTACAAAATGCAAAACTCTGGCAACGTTTCAGATGTTTGCAGTGATTTCATTGTTTCATTGTTTCAAACATGAGGTCGCTCGCTCAATCGATTTTAAAGGTACTGTCTCGGACCAAACATTTCATTTAGGGCATTCCTTTAATCATCCCCTTCACAGCCTTTCTTGGGCTTTTGCCTCTAACAAGGTTTGTGCCAATCATCTCCTGGATGTCAGCAGCTACTACCTAGGCAGCAGAACAAAAGGGTTTTGATAGGAAGGAAAAAAGCAGGAAGGAAGAAAAAAAGAAAAAGAGCGCGCGAAGCTGCCAGCCTCAGGGAGGGAAAACAATTGGCCCGAAACAGGAGAGTTTACAGATAAGGTAAGGTTACATCGCTATCTATGCCTCTGGTGGGCATCTGAGCGGAAGCTTGGAAAAAAGCCTGTAACCAAACCAAAAAACGCTAGAAAAATAAAGGGAACAGGGCTAGGCACTCAGCTACAAAAGAGGCAACACCAAAAATATCAGGTTGGTTCATAAAGGTCCTCAAACGAGCTGGGCCATCCTCAAACTGAGGTGGGAAGATAAGCTGTTGCTGTGTGCGAAGTCTGACTAGATGTTCATGCGGACAGTTTAACAAAATGTGTTCCTCATCCTGAATAGTGTGCCAGTCACATCTGTCACAGATCCTGAGCTCATAAGGCCTTCTATTCCTGTCATGACGCATTATTTGGACCAGAAAGTTGTGGCCAGAAAGGCGAAGGCAGGAAAGTGCGCGGCTGAGGTTGCTGGGAATGTCCAAGCAAAGGTAGAGAGGCAACACAGGCTTTTGATTTCTTTTTCTGTCATCCCACCATCCAGAAGTATTCCCCTAAGGTACACCGAGATGTGTGTGATATGTCCTCATAATTCTGCTGGAATGATGAGCTTCATGTGGTGTCAAATGTCAAGATCTCTCCAGCCCCCAATGATATGTTCACGTAGAGTGAGTTCAAACTGTCCTAGATTGATAGTCTGACGAGATCGTATGGCATCCAAAAACTGTTGAGATGTAGGTAAATCTTGGAGCGCATGCAGAACCTGGTAAGTTCATGTCATAGCAAATCACTGTCACTGCAAAGTATATGTCTCAGCACAACATTCTCTTCAATAAACTCTCTCTCTCTCTCTCTCTTTCTCTGCTGTTTCTTAAATCCGACTTACTTGACACACTGACGTATACTATACCACACACACACACTAGTCGGCCGCCGCGCCTCTCCTCCCCAGGGTTGGGAAGTTTACTCAACCATCTGGCTGAGCATTGTGTAGTTTACTGAGCTAATTGAATACCGCGATATCAAAACCCAGAAAATGCTATCTTCAATAAACTGGCTTTGCCAGCTCATTTAACGAGACTAGTCAAAACAACCTCAACTGAAAAACCAACTAACCAAATCACACGAATTGTCACTGCCAAAAATTGGGCGTGACATCCATGTATTACTTCTGTTTGCAAGAAGTAAACCAGCCCGCACAATTTTCTCAAGAAGAGGGTTGTTTGAAGAGAGTAAACTGTTCCAGAATCTTATGGTGCATCTGAACCAGTAGAAAAAGATGGGCATCTGGCCTGTTTCTCGGAGCACGCAGTGAGTATCAGTACCTTTCTTGACACCCAGGAGCTTTTTCAGGAAGCCAAGATGAAGGACGTGTGCACGGGTGGTTACTGAGGAATCATATGTCGGTGAAAAAGTGGCCCATACTTGACATCCGTACAGGCCAGCTGTCAAAGCGAAGACCTGGAAAAGCCACAACATGGCATTTTTTCTGTGTGTGATACCCTTGCTAGAACCGGTTCTGTAATTTCTATCGCGAGCCTCAAGTTGTCTGCCATCTTCTCAGCTGCTGTGTGCATACTTCCATCACAAGTGATCAAATGTCATGAGAGTGAATCCAAGGTATTTGAAATGAGTGACAAGTTCTAATAGAGGTGTGCGTGCCATCGTACGTGAAGATGGGAATCACAGAAGTATCTTTGCTGAAGAAGACCATGATTTTTGTTTTGTCAGTGTTGAGCTTGAGCCCCTTGAAACGTGTGT
>Ga0307947_1000621_pt1:0-7500 | contig 25658 bp, 37 predicted proteins | sample OrgLakmetagen232_FD_201840 | JGI IMG/M metagenome (GOLD analysis project Ga0307947, IMG submission 201840) | Saline water microbial communities from Organic Lake, Antarctica - #232 | ecosystem: Environmental > Aquatic > Non-marine Saline and Alkaline > Saline | place: Antarctica: Organic...
TTTTCTGTTTGAACATTGCACTACTTTGCAGTCCATTGAACGCATTCGAGACTTGAGCAGACCAGCAAGAACTATCAAAAGAAGCAAGATGCAAATCTGCCTTCAGCACACGACGTAGAGTCTCACATTCATACACTCACACCCACACCCACGCCCACACCCATACCCACACCCACATCCACACCCACGCCCACACCACATCCATACCCATACCCACACCCACACCCACACCCACACCCACACCCACACCCACACCCACACCCACACCCACAACCCACGGCAACACATACATACGCACTAACGCCCACACCAACACCCACACCCGCACCCACACCCGCACCCATACGCCCACACCCATACCCACACCCACAACCCACGGCCATACATACGTACGCACTCGCACTCACACCCACACCCACACCCACACCCACACCCATACTCACACCCACTTGCACACCCACACCACACCCATACCCACACCTACACCCACACCCACACCCACACCCACACCCACACCCACACCCACAACCCACGGCAACACATACATACGCACTCACACCTACGTACGCACCTTCTAGAAGCTGCGGATGGCTTGAAATGGCATTAAAGGCAATAGGCAGCGCTAAGAAATGCCAGGCCACTGCAAATAAGGAGCCCAAACTGAAGCCTACCACCACCTGTGCGTGTCATGTGTATGGGTGTTCAATTTTTTATCCTTTTTGTAAACCTTGTATGCGTGTTCATGCATGAGGTAATGTGTCACGTGCATGCAAGCATGGTGTATTGCGTGTGTGTTTTAAGTGGTGTCCTGTGTGCATTCACGTGTGTGTGTGTGTGTGTGTCTGTGTGTGTGTGCGTGTGTGTGTGTGTGTGTGCGTGTGAGTGTGCGCATGTGTGCGTGTGTGTACATGTATCTGCGAGTATATCTTCAAATTCTATGCAGTGTAATAACGACAGTGTAGTAACGGCAGTGTAATAGCGGCAGTGCAATAATGACAGTGTAGTAACGGCAGTGTAATAGCGGCAGTGTATAATGGCAATGTAGTGACGGCAGTGTAATAACGGCAGTGTAATAATGGCAGTGTAATAACGTCAGTGTAATAACAGGCAGAGTAATAAGGGCAGTGTAATAACGGCAGTGTAATAACGGCAGTGTAATAACGGCAGTGTAATAACGGCAGTGTAATAGCGGCAGTGTTATAACAGGCAGTGTAATAATGGCAGTGTAATAACGGCAGTGTAATAGCGGCAGTGTAATAACAGGAAGTGTAATTACAGGCAGTGTTATAACAGGCAGTGTAAATAACAGGCAGTGTAATAAAAGGCAGTGTAATAATGGCAGTGTAATAACGGCAGTGTAAAAACGGCAGTGTAATAACGGCAGTGTAATAACAGCAGTGTAATAACGGCAGTGTAATAACGGCAGTGAATAGCGGCAGTGTTATAACAGGCAGTGTAAATAGCGGCAGTGCAATATCGGCAGTGTAATAACAGGCAGCATTCAAAAGACACCAGCTAGTGGTGCAGCCAGCAAATAAAAGAAATGATGCACAAGCGGTGACTCCCTGAGCATGGATTGAGGAAACGGAGAGACGTTGCTAAGCTGAGTTACGTTTGGATTACAAAGGCCTCCAGCCTGGCATGGCTGCTCAACTTGTAGGAACAAATATCAAAAAGAATGACAGCTGCACTAATAAACTGACGAACGTCTGAATCGTGTTGAGAAGTTTGCCAGCGTATTCACACTCCACGCATGTGCATACTACACTACTCCACGCGTACTCACACTCCACGCATATGCATACTACACATGCACACACTATGCAAACATGTGTACACACAGAAACTTACACACATGCGTGTGCACACACATACACACACACATATCACACACACATGCGCGCACGCGCGCAGGTGCACACACACACACACACACACATAAAGCCTGCCTGTGTCTAGCTGTACAAAGTAGCTTCTTCTCCTCGGTTTGTACGGGGAGTGGCTATTATTGCCTATGCAGTTCTTATTTATTCTTTCTAAGAACACAAACAGTGCCCAACAGGGTTGTACGGGGCGTGATGATCAGCTGTGGCATGTGTCTCTTGTAAGTAGGGTTGGCCAGGACCAAAAAATAAACGGTGCATATACCGTATTTTTGGCAGGGTAATCGCCAGATATACGACCATATGCGGTGTATATATATGGTTCTGGCCAGCCCTACTTATAAGGACAGGATAACTCCACAGGGCACACAAACATTACAGCCACTCTTTTTCCTCCATTCATCTGCGTACTTCTCCTCCTTCCTGTTGAACCTAGGACACACCCTGCCTAGGGTTGGCCAGAACAGTCTGATTCCACCGTGCAATACCAGAAATGTTATTGATAGAATTCATAAATGTACATAGTATTATTCATTCTGGCCAACTCACACCGTGCCATCTCAAACTGTGACGTAAAGGGTGTAGGTTTGGAAAGGTTGCAGGGCGTGGAAGCCTGTACCCAGCTAAAAAGGCTCCTTGCAATTGAAGCAGGGCTATGCCACACTCATCTATTCCGTGAGCTTTTCCAGAGCTAAACGAGCTTTTGAAACCATTTAGAACCATTGAAGCAGGGCTATGCCACGCTCATCTATTCCGTGAGCTTTTCCAGAGCTAAACGAGCTTTTGAAACCATTTAGAACCATTGAAGCAGGGCTATGCCACGCTCAGGAAATTAGTGGGCAAGTCCATCAGCTAAACACACACTTTCACCATTGAAAACCATTCATCTAACATCAATCTAGATCCAGGCCAGGCTGTAGCCATGGTGATAGATGCTCAGCTTGAAACACGAGTGCTGTAACCTCGCTCAAAGCTACAAAGGCTATGCCTCCTGCCCAGCCTGGTTGCCTGTCAAGTGATTTAGGCCACGCTATAGCCATGGAGGTGCTCTTCTTGTGCGTCCAGCTGGCGCGTCCAGCGTCACACATTTCTGGCCTTGGTTTAGGCAAAGACTGAGATGTTATGCCACACTGGCACGTCCAGCTAGCAAGTTTAGCTCCAGACTTTTTGTTTATACTATATGCGAGTCAGGTTGACCTGTCTTACGTTAGTCAGGTTCATCCCGTCTTACACAAGTCAGGTTTATCTTGTCTTACGCAAGTCAGGTTAGCCTATCTTATGCAAGCCAGGTTTATCCTGTTTTATGCAAGTCTGCAAGCCAGGTTTGCCTATCTTACGCAAGTCAGGTTAGCCTATCTTACGCAAGTCAGGTTTATCCTGTCTCATACAAGCCAGGTTTATCCTGTCTTATGCAAGTCTGCAAGTCAGGTTTATCCTGTCTTGGTTTATCCTGTCTTATGTGATTCAGTTTACCTGCCTTATGCAAGCCAGGTTTGCCTATCTTATGCAAGTCAGGGTTGTACCTGTGGTGCGGTGTGACTGCCAGCCAGTACACGGAGCCACGCCATTGACCCAGCCAATAAAAACATAAGCACCTCCAGAGCGAAGGAAAACGGATAGGTCAATTCACGGGCGGCAGCTGAGAGGAACATGGCAACCACACCTGCGTGCACGAGCATCCGTGCAATCGAATTTGCATACACACACGTTGCACACGCATGCACGCGCGTGTGCATGCACACCCACACCCACACCCACATGCACACATACACACAGGTATAAGCATACAAGCAAAGATGCACACACATCCAAGCAAGTATACACGCACCGACCCACACAAGCAGGGACACACACAAACACAAACACACACACACAAACCCACACATATACATACCCACACATACTACAGAGCTTCCCACTCAGAGTACCTGATGTCCAGTCAATGCTGTAAACCACTGGGGATATGATGAACAATACTGAATAGGCTGCCAAAAATCCCAGACCTGCGCCAGGAGAGTGTGACAAGAATGATGAGGGCCAAGAGCACACATCATACTAAGTACAGATACAACAAGGAGCCCCAGGCACGTGTGAGTTGGGTGTCACAAAAAGAGTGAGGGGGAAGAGCAGGCAGTTTCAGGTAGGTGCGGTAAGGTGCCCCGTGCGTGCGTGAAAGAGTGGGCAAAAAGAACAAGGACTGACGACATGCACGATGGCGGCATCGAGTGCCGTAGACATGTGCGAGGATAGTGTTGCAATGAAGATCAGGGACTGATTGTTGCACAATGCCAAGAAGAGCATCAGGTACCCCAAATGTGTGCAAGGGTAAAATGGGGCATTATAATGAGGACTGAACCATGCACAATGCACAGTACTGAATGGAACACTGAATAGACGGTCAGCAAGTCCAGACCATATACACAGCGAATGGTTAAGAGAAAAAGAGGAGCAGCAGGTGATAGAAGCGCACTGTTTTTGCAGCTTTTGAGGGGCACCAAGGCACTTGAAGCGCAAATTACACACACACACACACACACACACACACAAGCTACTGGACAGTATCCGGAAGCTGCATCAAACGTGCGTATACCGGGCCTAAGGACTGTCAACACCACGTGGTGTCAAAGTCAGATTCAGATGAAGAGCAAGCGAGACAGGCAATGGAAAGGCAAACCGAGTTTGTAGAGATATCCCTGCCAACAATAAGCACACATCTAGCTCTGACCGACGCAGCAGAAGAGATACTGATGGCTCACGTGAGGAGCAAAAGGAACACGAATTCAGCAACAAGGTGCTCAAAGATTGCCTAGTGCAAACAAAGTACAACTTGATGTAGCATCAGTGTCATTCAAATATTTCAAGTTTTATGATTGAACGATTGAACTCATAAAATTCAATGTTCAATGATTGAACTAAAATTTTATGCAGCTCGACTCTTTGAGTTCAGAGGTGTGTGTGAGTGTGTAGAGAAACCAAGCAAGCAAAGGACGTGCAGACACGCACACACACATGCACACACCTGTACACCCAATACTCGCACGCATCCTGGCTCGTGAGTAGGAAATTCCCCCATACCAGGAGCATGCAAGCATGCACAATTTTGTTGTGCTTACCGCTAATTACAAGCAAAACGCGTGGACTTGTAAGATTAGTAACAATTACTTTGTGCATGCATTGAACCTTCCAAAAAAATTGAACCTTCCAGGATGCGCCTTCTAGCTATGGCAAAAGTCCCCTAAACTGTCAATTGCCTCAATCCTCATCCGCCTAGCACAACGCAACATCTGTTATATGGCACACAACCAACTTATTACTCAAACACTCACTCTGCGCGTGAGATGCCAGCATTCCAGGATCCGCTCCTTTGTTAAAGGCTCATTATTTGTCGGCTGTTACTTTTTGCATCTGCTAGTGCAAGGCAACCTCTTCATCATAAAAGCCCTCATCACACAAACATTCAGTGTGGTGTGCGTGAGAGGACAGATTTTCAACACTAAAAAATACTCTCACTCTATACGTATGAGGGCAGTCATTATGATTTAAATAACACTCTTACTCTCACTCTGTGCGTATGAGGGCAGTCATTATGAATTAAATCACACTCACTCTTACTCTCACTCTGTGCGTATGAGGGCAGTCATTATGAATTAAATCACACTCACTCTTACTCTCACTCTGTGCGTATGAGGGCAGTCATTATTATGAATTAAATCATTCTCACTCTTACTCTCACTCTGTGCGTATGAGGGCAGTCATTATCAATTTAAACACACTCACTCTGCGCGTGTGAAGACGGCATTCCAGGGTCCGCTTTCTTTGCCGATGCAGGGCGCTTTTCGTTAATAGCCACCTTCAGCGCCTTGCACAGCACCACGTTGATTATGGAGCCCAAAACAGCAAAGGGCACCTGCACCGTGCACGCAAGTGACATTTGAGGCAGTTTTGCATGCTCAGATCTTGCTGCTGCTACACCTTTTTAAGATACATGGACTTAAGCCGGTGGCGTTTGTGGAAATAAGAATCATATAAATACTATATACACTGGTGTTTAGAGCTGTTGTCGTCGCATGATTGTCGTACATCCCAAAATGTTGCGTGTGATTGTGTATGATTTAGTTCTAGGGTGAAATCACTGTAGAGCTGCGGTGTGCATGGCTGCTGTGCATACCAAAATGTGTGTGTGTGTGACTGTGTGCGGCATTTGTTCAAGGCGTAATCAATGTAAAACTGCGGTGTGCATGATTGCTGTACAGGCCGAGATGTGTGTGTGTGTGTGTGTGTGTGCTTGACTGTGTGCGGCATTTGTTCAAGGGTGTACCCAACGTAGAGCTGCGGTGTGCGTGGCTGCTGTACAGACCAAAACATGTGTGCGACTGTGTGTGGCTCTTTTCCAAGGACACAAGGTCCAGTGTGCAGTTGTGCGCATACACCCGCGTCCAATAAACTGAACACTGTTCACAACTGCGACCCAAAGCTTCTGACCGTGCATGACTGCAATTTAGAGGGGTAGCGGATCCTGCACACGTTTCTGTGCATACAACCCTGTGCGTAATCCTGTGTAGTGAGTAGGGTTGGCCAGAACCATACATTTACAGGTATATACAGTGTATATACGGTATTTTTGGCAGGAAAATCACCGTACATACGGTCATATACGGTGTGTATATATGGTTCTGGCCAACGCTAGTAGTGAACAATCCTGGGTGTAGAGCTGCTTTCATGAACTGAGTTGCACTGGTATTTGAACAAAAGTGCACTGATTACGGCCCTAGTGGCTTTTGACTTGTCGATGTGGTTTTGGCAGTGCACACATGGCACACTGTATGTACGAGTTTAAGTATATAATGCACCCATGACACATTGTATGTACAACTTTGTGTATATAGTGCACGCATGACACACATTGTATGTAAGACTTTGTGTATATAGTTCACCGGGGTTGTTCAGTGCTTTTTTTTGTAGCAAGGGTTCGTGAAAGTTTGTGAAAGTTCTAGAACCCTTGAACTGTTCGAGCAGTTCGATGTGTAATTTCGAAAATTGAGGATTTTGCTGGTTTCTGTTGTCATGCTCGTCCAAAAGATGCTTCTATTGCATGGAATATATATAATATGTTACAATTAATCAGTGCACAAAAAACAGAACGTTTCATGGCCATCAGGGCTCTTTCCTGCATTTTGATCTGCAATTTTGGACCCAAAAGTTCAAAATTGGGCATAAAGTTCAACGAATTGTTAATTTTAATCACCTCGCTCAGGAGCCTGCAGGTTGTGTAACTTTTGGACGGCATGCCCAAATCCAAAATCTATATATTTGAAATCCTGACGTCGTGAGCTTTCGATTTGTATATGTATGAATCCAATCAGGGAGGGAGGCGGGGGCAAAATCGGAAATTTTGGGGAATCGAATTTTTTGGGCCCCCCCTCCAGAAAATTTCTGGGACACTTCTACAAAATTTCAAAGATATCAGAGGAATTCTCAGCCCAAGCCCAGTCGATTGGCACCCTTTTTGAGCAAATTGGGTAAAGAGGAGGGGTTTGTGGACATGTCCAAAAGTCAAAGGCACACGCGCTCGGGTGCAGGCCGCGGAATTAGTCAAGCCAATGAAGCAGCAATTCAC
>Ga0307947_1000621_pt1:12500-25658 | contig 25658 bp, 37 predicted proteins | sample OrgLakmetagen232_FD_201840 | JGI IMG/M metagenome (GOLD analysis project Ga0307947, IMG submission 201840) | Saline water microbial communities from Organic Lake, Antarctica - #232 | ecosystem: Environmental > Aquatic > Non-marine Saline and Alkaline > Saline | place: Antarctica...
GCAAAGCGGTACACGGTTCGAATCCGTGTCGGTGCCTAAGGGGTGACTCTTACTGGTACCCCCTTTTTGTTTGCTTTGGTAAGTTATTTCATCTGCGTCTGCTTTGTGAAGCAGAGGCATATGAAATGAGTTTGCTGATCTCTTGTCAAATTGACCTTTTGCTATGCTCTTTTGCTCTTTTGCTCTTTTGTGTGTCGGTGTATACAAGTCGAATTAAAAAAACACAGGTCTTTACTTGCTGCCTCTCTTTTTCACGCAGGGTTGGTGGGCCTGGCAGGCATGTTGGTGCACTGGTCTTACTCGCTTTTCTTCATCATGGGAGAGCTGTGGGGCGGGGTGGCCATCTCCCTCTTGTTCTGGTGGGTTATGTCATCTGCATTCCTCATTAGGGTTGCCAGAACCATAAATGTACACCATATATGACCGTGGTGAGTTCCCTTCCTAAAACACTGTGATACACCGTATACATATGTATGTATATATATAGTGGTTCTGGCCAACCCATTCCTTGTTGCAACGTTGAATGTGGAATGTAAAATGCCGCTTCCACCCATAACTGATGGATTATTTTGTTCTTGCCGTTTTTCTACTGTGTCCTGAAATCTGGGCGTGGGTCCTTTTTGCCATTCCTCCTGATCCTTTTGTGAATTCATTATTCAAGGGTTTGGTGGCTGAAGCATGCTCTTCGAGACATGTCTTCAGGGCGTCTTCCATACTGAAAGGAACTTTTTTTGACTGGTTGAATGACAGGTTAAAAAAACCCTAATACTTTTAATAGGGGTTTGGCGGCCGAGGTGTGCTCTTTGAGAGATGCCTCAGAGGTGCACCCCTTACTGGACGGTTTCAGTACTGCCTGTCTTAAATCGCCACCGTTGTGTTTTTTCCAGGGGTTTGGCGGCCGAGGTGTGCTCTTTGAGAGATGCCTCAGAGGTGTACCCCTTGCTGGACGGTCTCAGTACTGACTGTCTTCAATCGCCACCGTTGTGTTTTTTCCAGGGGTTTGGCAGCCGAGGTGTGCTCTTTGAGAGATGCTTCAGAGGTGTACCCCTTGCTGGGCATCATTGCCAATGTGGGCCTCATTCTGGGGGGTGGCTGGATCAAAACAGTCAACGCAACACTGTCAGGTGTGTGAGAGTGTGTGTGTGTTTGTGTGTGTGTGTGTGTGTGTGTGTGTGTGAGAGAGAGAGAGAGAGAGATTGTGCGTATGTGTTTTCTTGCACCTGAATTGTGCGTATGTGTTTTCTTGCACCTGAATTGTGCGTATGTGTTTTCTTGCACCTGAATTGTGGTTGTACATGGAGGTGCCATGTGAATCTTTTTGGCTGAGATTCATGAATAGATACCCACTCAGTATCGTCATCACACCACGTGACATAATCTTCTTGGCCATTGCAAAGATCAACATGAAGCCGTTGGGCATTTTTATTGCCTAACTCTTCCTTTCCAACGTCGTACTCTGATTCTAATAAGAAGCATGGAGAAGTGCAGGCAAGGCCATTCCGAGGGCCAGGGGCGCAAGCCCTTGCATTCACACAGATGTGGTCAGCACCTCTCCACGATTGACGCACAAATGATTGTTTTGTTGCCGCACGTGTATTTTGCACAGACAAATGTTTTGGCGCCGCATGTGTATTTCGCATCAGTGGATGGGCAGCAGGCAGGCCACGGAATAGGATAACAGCACAGCACACCCGCACACATGCTCACACACAAATACACACACACGCACACACACAGATACAGAAACAAACACACACAAACACGCACACACATGCACACATATGGACACACGCACATGTACACACTCACACGTACACACACACAAACACACGCATGTACACAGGTGGCAGTGACACGTTGGCTGTGCAATTGCTGGTGGGCACCGTGCTGGCTATGTCAGGAGTCCTGTTGGCCATCAAATCCTTTGTGCACAAGACGTTCATGGAGGGCGAGGGTGCGTGCTTTGACGGACGCCAGCAGCACTTCAGCTCTTGCAATATCTATGTGACTTTGCTTCTGCTATGTGACTTTGCTTCAGCTAACGTCTTCTCATTCACAAAATTAAAACGCAATTCCACGATTAGACGTTTACAAGGAGGGTGGGGGTGCGTGGTTTTGGAGGAGGGGCCTAGGCATGTGATGTGTGTGTGTGTGTGTATGTATGTATGCCAAGTCTTAGTACCTGTGACAGGAGGAGCAGAAAGGAAGGGTTGTGCACATGTTGTTTATTGAGGGTGAGGGTAAGGGTGCGGTTAAGTTATTGAGGGTGCGGTTAAGTTAATGAGGGTGAGGGTAAGGGTGCGGTTAAGTGTTAAAGTTGAGCTTTTGGGGTGCTGCCACATTCGTCGCTCTCCTGTGTTTGTTCTGCAGTTAAGCTTTTGGTGTGATGCCACGAGTGTCACGCTCCTATGATTGTTAAACATGCCCTAAAGTGATGCAAGCTCCTTAGCAACTTTTGCGTATAGCCTCGAGCGTATAGCACCCTTCCTTCACTTATAGGGCCATCGCGTGCGTGCAGCAGTTAGAGATGCTTGTCGTGCTGTTGCTGCACATAGTGGTTGTTGCTGCACATAGTGGCTGTTGCTGCACATAGTGGCTGTTGCTGCACATAGTGGCTGTTGCTGCACATAGTGGCTGTTGCTGCACATAGTGGCTGTTGCTGCACATAGTGGTTGTTGCTGCACATAGTGGCTGTTGCTGCATATAGTGGCTGTTGCTGCACATAGTGGCTGTTGCTGCACATAGTGGTTGGTCCCTTTTCTGCAGATGCCAAGTCCAAAAAAAGGAAGCTGTTATTGCAAAGCGCCCTCTGGCATTGTGGCAACCTTGTTTTGACGTTGCCCACACAGGGCGATCAACAACGCAGGTCCCCAAGCCAAGGAAGAGGAATCTGTTGTTGCAAAGCGCCCCCTGGCAGTGTGCTAGCCTTGTTTTGACACACACACACACACACACACACAAACACACAGGGCAATAAACACCACAGGTGCTTGAGCCAATAGGACAGGTGCCCCAGCCAAGGAAGAGGAACCTGTTGCTAAAATCCGTCCCCTGGCATTGTGCTAACCTTGTTGTGTTGCTGCACACACGGGTTGATGTGCATTGCAGGTGCCCAGGCCAAGAAGGAGGAGGCAGCCGCTGCAAAACGCCCCCTGGCATTGTGCTAACCTTGTTGTGTTGCTGCACACACGGGTTGAACTACATTGCAGATGCCCAGGCCAAGAAAGAGGAGGCCGCCGCTGCAAAGCGGGCGAAGCAGGAAGCCAAGGAGAAAGGAGGCAAAAAGGCAACCTCCTTCATGGAATCGGTAGCAGTGCTGCGGAAATCCCCTAAAGGTGATTTCGTGTTTGGGCTCGTACCGTAGTGTGCTTGGAACAGTGCATGGCACTATACTTTTCCATAACTGCCAGCGCACATTCACCTGTAAATACTTTGAAAACATGTGTGAGGTCGGCCAGGGCTGTGTACCTACACACACATTGTATCACCCTATGGATAAAATAGGATAATTTATTGAAGAAATGATTAAAGCCAGGGTCGAGTCTCTCTCGAGCAAAAGCTGGGAACTGCACTTCTGACTGGCAATCCTCCCTCGATTCCCCTGCTAGGACTACCCAATTCATACTGCCCTGGCCCTACCTACTTAAAGATGCGCTACCGGCTCTCCTCCGTTGTGCAAAACTGCCACTGCTGAGCGTTGTGCACGTCATTGTGGTCGTGCGAGTTTCAGCCTGCGCATGTCATGTTGACCACACATTTTTGGAGAGCTGCTCAGGAAACACAGATGAGTAGGGTTGGCCAGAACCGTATATATGCACCGTATATGACCGTATATTTGGTTATTTCCCTGCCAAAAGTACCGTACATACACCGTGTATATATGGTTCTGGCCAACCCTACAGATGAGCGCTGCATATCGTGACACGCAGTGTGATTCAATCCGTCAAATTTGTATACATCCTGAGGTCAAAATCACACAGCCTTGCAATAGCATTACACCCATAACTGGCGCTCAGCATTACAATTATTCATGACAGCATTATAATGTGCTTCGTATTTTGTACGCAGTGTGCAGCCTGGCCGTTATCGTGGTGGCCTACTTTGTGAGCTCCAAGCTGTTCGACTTTGCATGGTGGGTGCCAACATGCGAAGCTGTGCCCGTTCATCAACTCCTTCCACACATCTCTCTGTGGCACTTTCTAGCTCATCCCGTCCGTGTGTGGATGTGCGTGTGCGTGTGCGTGCGTGTGTGCATGCGTGCATGTGTGCGTGTGTGTGTGTGTGTGTGTGTGCGTGTGCGTGCGTGCGTGTGTGCATGCGTGCATGTGTGTGTGCGTGCGTGCGTCGATTTGGCAGTGTCCGACGTCCTCTCTTCGCATTTCGACTTGGTTTTGAATTGTTTTGATGTCATGTGTGTCATTCGCCTACCTATTTGCATCTCCCTCATGCTCCTCGGCCACTGTGCATGTGCGTGTGTGTGAGTGTGTGTGTGCGCTTCCTTAACCCTTTACCCCTCCCCTTCCTAGACACCTTTTACAGCCCTTCTCATGCCATTCACAAGCTTTTGGTTATCGGTGCTATCACCCCTCTCACATTCATACATGCTTCCGTACATAGGAGTGCACTCACGCGCACACACACGCACATACACACGCATACGCACACACACACATATGCGCTTACGCACGCATACACACATGCACGCATGCATACACACACGCACACACACACACGCACGCACGCTTGTTTTTCACAGGAAGGCCCAGATGCGCGTGCTGTGCCCCTCAGCTGCGCAGTACCAGGTGAGGGGAGGTGCTTTTGCTCTGGGTGTTGTGTCATCATGTGCGTGAGGGTGAAGGTGTTGTGTCTTCATGTGCGTGAGGGTTAAGGCTGAAATGCAGGTTGGAACCAGTTTGAAGCCTGGTAAGTGAGGGGAGGGGCCTGTGGTGGGTTGAGCGTACACATTGAACAAAGTAAAACCTAAGCTTTTGGGTTAGGTGTGTGTGCTTGGGTGTAAAGGTATGAGGTATGAGCAGAGACAAGGTATCAGCAAGGACAATTAATTAAACCCTTGGTCCTAGGTGTGTGTGCCCCTCAGCTTTGCAGTGTCAGGTGAACAGGTCTCTAGACGTCTAGAAGTGTGGCCTCAAACAGGTCTCTAGACGTGTTGCCTTGAATAGGTGCCTGTGCTCAGGAGCGTCTTGCCCTACACACGTGAGAGTTGAGGCTGAAATTCAGGTTATTAGTCAGCGGCCAATCCAAAAGGCGTTTGTGTGCGAGCACCGTTTCAAGGGTTCATAATCAGTGCACATCTTGGAACTCCCACTCATCTCCGTTTTGTCGGGAGCACGGATTTTAGGATGAGTGTTAGTAGGGGTTTGAGTGCGAGCACGTTTCGATGGTTTATAATTGGTGCGTGCCCTGGTATGTGGGATGCGTGTGAGTAGGGGTTGGTAGGTGGCTGAAGGTGTGCACATGCCAAGGTGTGCAGTTTATGATTTGTGCACGCCCTGGTGTGTGGGATGCGTGTGAGTAGGGGTCGGTAGGTGGCTGAAGGGGTGTACGTGCCAAGGTGTGCAGTTTATAATTAGTGCGTGCCCTGGTATGTGGGATGTGTGTTAGTAGGGGTTGGTAGGTGGCTGAAGGTGTGCACGTGCCAAGGTGTGCAGTTTATGATTTGTGCACGCCCTGGTGTGTGGGATGCGTGTGAGTAGGGGTTGGTAGGTGGCTGAAGGGGTGTACGTGCCAAGGTATGTAGTTTATAATTAGTGCTTGCCCTGGTATGTGGGATGTGTGTGAGTATGGGTTGGTAGGTGGCCGAAGGTGCACACGTGCCAAGGTGTGCAGTTTATGATTTGTGCACGCCCTGGTGTGTGGGATGCGTGTGAGTAGGGGTTGGTAGGTAACTGAAGGTGTGCACACGTGCCAAGGTGTGCAGCCTTGGGCAAATTGATGTTGCTCGCCAGCTCCCGTACGCACACCTGTGCTGTGCTGTTCACCAGCGCATATGCACCTGTGTTGTTTGCCAGCTCCTCAGCATCTGTGTTGTTTGCCATCAAACATGCATCTGTGTCGGTGTCGTTTGCTACCACACATGCACCTGTGTCGTTTGCCAGCCCCTTAGCATCTGTGTCGTATGCCAGCACGTATGCACCTGATTTGTTTTCCAGCTCCTCAGCATCTGTGTTGTTTGCCATCAAACATGCATCTGTGCCAACATCGTTTGCTACCACACATGCACCTGTGTCGTTTGCCAGCCCCTTAGCATCTGTGTCGTATGCCAGCACGTATGCACCTGATTCGTTTTCCAGCTCCTCAGCATCTGTGTTGTTTGCCATCAAACATGCATCTGTGCCAACGTCGTTTGCTACCACACATGCACCTGTGTCGTTTGCCAGCCCCTTAGCATCTGTGCCGTTTGCTACCACACATGCACCTGTGTCGTTTGCCAGTACCTGTATGCACCTGTGCTGATTGCCAGCCCTAAAGCGTCTGTGTACATGCACGGCCAGAGTGCGTAATGTCCACAGCAAAAACCATTACATGAAAGGCTGCCCTCGTCAAAACTGTGAAACCGATTCTATTTGCAGTCATTTACGATTGCCTTTAGTGCAATGTGCACACATTCTCACGCACACACGGCTGCATTCACACACGCTTACACTCATATTCATACGCGCTCACATACCCATACACACACTTAAACACACGCACATACACACACAAACACACACATACATGTACTCACACGCACGCACAAAAACACACACGTATACACAGGCCACCCTTGCCACCGTAGCTCAGATGACCGGAATCACCACAATGGCCCTCATGGCTACAAGCAAATTCATCTTCCAAAAAGGAGGTGAGCTTATCGCTTCTAAACATGCCTTTGAATGATTGCAAAAGTAGTATGTATACTACAACTTGTAATCATATAACACACAAAGACACAGGCACACACACACTCACACACTCACTCACTCACTCACTCACTCACTCACTCACTCACTCACTCACTCACTCACTCACTTACTCACTCACACACACACACACTCACACTCTCTCACACACACACACACACACACACACACACAACACGCAGGCTGGTCCGTCGCTGCCATGGTCACCCCTTTGGCAATGCTGTTCAGTGGTGCCATCTTCTTTGCCAGTGCCATAGCCACGACTGGCGGTGCATCGATGCTGGGGCCAGAGGTGTGTGTGTGTGTGTACGTGCGTGATTGCAGTTGCTTACCTACTCAAAGTTAAGCGCTTGCTTCCACACTGCCGTGCTGTTTGTCATTTCGCACTCACAAACGGCGGGCGTGCTCGCCAGCAGGCTTGGTGCTAACATTCACTTGCAGCTTGTGTGTGTGTGTGCTTTCGCGTGCCTACGTTGTTATCGTTCTGCACGCACAGGCGGCGGGCGTGCTCATTGGCGTGGGGGACATGGCCGGCTTAGTCATAAAGGCACCTGTAGCTTGTGTGTGTGTGCTTTCACGCGCCTGCGTCATTGTCGTTTTGCACGCACAGGCAGTGGGCGTGCTCATTGGCGTGGGAGGCATGGCAGGCTTAGTGGGGAGGGTGGTCAGCAGGGCGCCCAAGTACTCGTTGTTTGACCCCGCCAAAGAAATGGTGAGTGAACTCCGTGTGGTATGTGAATGGTGGTGTGGCTATCAATGAATTGCGCCCCGATTCTCCCTATGGTAGACCTTGCCGAGGAAATGGTGGGTGACTGTGTGTGTACGGGTTTTGGTTTCCAGCCTGTTTCTTTGCGCCAAGGTATTTTGTGGTCTTGGTGGGGAGGGTGGTCAGAAAGCAGCTTGCGTGTGATGTCTGTTGTTTTGGTGGGGAGGGTGGTCAGAAGGCAGCTTGCGTATAATGTATGTTGTTTTGGTGGGGAGGGTGGTCATAAAGCAGCTTGCGTGTAATGTCTGTTGTTTTGGTGGGGAGGGTGGTCAGAAGGCAGCTTGCGTATAATGTATGTTGTTTTGGTGGGGAGGGTGGTCATAAAGCAGCTTGCGTATAATGTCTGTTGTTTTGGTGGGGAGGGTGGTCAGAAAGCAGCTTGCGTGTGATGTCTGTTGTTTTGGTGGGGAGGGTGGTCAGAAAGCAGCTTGCGTGTGATGTCTGTTGTTTTGGTGGGGAGGGTGGTCAGAAAGCAGCTTGCGGACTCGTTGTGTGACCCGCCAAGGAAATGGTGAGTGATCTATACAACATGTGGATGGGTGGTGTGGCTGAGTGCGCTCAGCACCTGAGATGCTCATTGTTTGATCGTGCACAGGGAATAGTGGCCAGTGTTCATGGGAGTGAACGTTGAATATGTAAACAGTGTTGTGTGTATACCGTTCGTTCACGATCACTTCGTGACCACACTTTCAAATAATGAATTAAATTTTCGATTTCAGTTTGTGAGGGGGTCTGGGGATTAATTTTTGAGTTTGAGGGCACTTCGGGAGGGCTCTGTCGGGAATTAATTTTTGAGTTCAAAAGCCCCCCTGTAAATGCTGCCTGTGCACTGCTACTGCTGTTTGTTATGGCTAAAGCTGTGGCTGAGGCTGAAGCAGCCTTTCAGCTGGGGACTGGGCTTCAAGAACCCGGCCAGGGGGTTCACTGGCGCGATTGGAGCTCATTTCGATTATCACCCTCAAAATCACTAAAAATAAATAATTTATTACTTCGAATTCAGTTCAGAGAGGCCTCCAAGAATTAATAAAAACTTTCGTTTTCTGGCCAAATAATTATTTAATTTCCCGAAGTGATCGTAAACAAACGGTATGTGTATCCTTTGCTTGTTGCCTGACGTTGCCAAAGAAGTGTCATTCTTCTTCACACGGCACACAACAAAACTGCTCATTTGCCTGTTTCTTTCGTATAAATATTTGGTCATAGACCCTGCCAAGGAAATGGCAAATAGCGTGTGCTTTCCTTCTTGTGTTTGTCTGTTTGTCTTTTGTGTCTTCCTGAGTGTTTTGTCTGTCTGTCTTGTGTGTCTTTGTCTGTCTTTGTGTATGTTTGTGTGTGTGTATTGCTTCAAACATTTTAGCGGTGTGGACTTGCTCAAGGTATATTTGCAGTGTGCCAAAACGCTGCTCCGTTTTTTCTGTGTGTTGCAACACACATATATGCACGTGTATGTATGTGTGTGTATATATGTGTGTGTGTGTCGTCTAGCATCTGAGCCCTGATACATGTACATGCGCGCACACACACATGCACACACACACTCACACGCACACACACGCGCACACACGCACACACACGCACACACACACACTGCAGGTGTACATTACAATGAGCAAGAGTGAAAAGAAGGAGAGCAAAGCGGCAGTGGACTTGATTGGGGCTTACTTTGGCAAGAGCGGGGCCAGCTGGATCATGCAGGTGGGTGTTGTGTGTCTGTGTCTGCTTGTGTGTATGTATGTGTGAGTGTGCGTGTGTTTGTGTGTGTGCGTGAGTGTGTGTGTACATGTGCATGTGTGTCTTGGGTCACTTCGTCGTTTTCTCCTTCTCATGGCATCATGGAAGCAGCAACTCTAACCCACCATTCTGTGTCCCGCTTGCCTTGTTGAGGGTACTGCTTGCTTTGATGGCTTTTCCAAATAGGTGTATACGGTGTGCATACGGTATTTTTAGCAGGGAAATCACCATACATACGGTCATATGCAGTGCAGATATATGGTTCTGGCCAACCCTACAACTAGCGGATCACACTGTGACCGTGCTCTTCACACATTACCTCTCACACTTTGCGCGCACCATTGTCCTTGGGCCGCTCCTTTTAGCTTTAGCTCTTGACCAGGCGTTTGTTCCACTGCTTTTCGTTATGCCTGTATTATGCCGTATTATGCCGTAATGCCGTATTATGCCGTTATGCCGTAATGCCTGTATTATTGTCGATAGCAGCACCTGCTGGCACCATCAGCAGTGCACGTGTGGCTGGTTGGCAAACTGGCTCCCGAATTAGTGTGCGAACACCTGCACTGCCTGGCTTGCTTCAGTGTTGGGTTGGCAAATGCCCCCCTGAGGAGTGTGTACGCCAGACATGCATATATTGGCTTCACAGTGAGGCTTCTCATTTGTTTCTACTTTCCTGTTGGTGTTCGGCTTGCAAACTGGCCTAGTGGTCATATTATCTTGCAAACTAACTAGAAGTCATTCATCTCATTATATCCTTATGTGTGTGTGTGTTTTAATCGCATCTCACCAAATCTCATTCCTCTCCTCATTCCTTTTCTCCTCACGCCTCTCTTTTCTATCGTACCTCATTCCATATTTTCCCTCTCACCGCAGGGCTGGCCAAAACCGTATGTATACACCTGACCATATCCGACCGTGTATTTGGTGATTTCCCTGCCAAACGTTTCGTATACACACCATGTAGACATATGTAATTCTGGCCAACCCTATACATTCATAAAAATTTGGGGCTCGCTCTTCATGCCACTCCACTCCCAAAGCCCAAAGACTTCCGTGACTGATACTAGTGCGGCAAGGGCACCTGTTGAACAGCAACCTCGATAATGTAGCATGTAGCATGCAGCATGTAGCGTGTAGCATGTAGCATGTAGCATGTAGCATGTAGCATGTAGCATGCAGCATGTAGCATGTAGCATGTAGCATGTAGCATGTAGCATGTAGCATGCAGCATGTAGCATGTAGCATGTAGCATGCAGCATGTAGCATGTAGCATGCAGCATGTAGCATGTAGCATGTAGCATGCAGCATGTAGCATGTAGCATGTAGCATGTAGCATGCAGCATGTAGCATGTAGCATGCAGCATGTAGCATGTAGCATGCAGCATGTAGCATGTAGCATGTAGCACGTAGCATGTAACTAGTGCTGCCCTGCAAATTTAGAAGCGTAGCACAGGGCGCCTGTTGAACAGCAACCTCGATGATGTAGCATGTAACATGTAGCATGTAGCATGTAGCATGTAGCATGTAACTAGTGCTGCCCTGCAAATGTAGAAGCGTAGCACAGGGCGCCTGTTGAACAGCAACCTCGATAATGTAGCATGTAACATGTAACATGTAGCATGTAGCATGTAGCATGTAGCATGTAACTAGTGCTGCCCTGCAAATGTAGAAGTGTAGCACTGGGCGCCTGTTGAACAGCAACCTCGATGATGTAGCAGCGATTGCTGCACAGCAACCTCAATATCGCAGCACTGGGTGTGACTGCAATTGTATTCAGTGTGTTCACTCGTGTGCTCACACACACACACACACACACACACACACACACACACACACACACACACACAAGCACACATAGACACACACGCACTCACGCACACACATACACACACGCACTCACACACACACATACACACACACGCACACACACATACACACGCCCACACACACACATACACACACACACACATACACACACGCACACACATACACACACATACACACGCACACACACACATACACGCATACACATACACACACGCACACACACGTGCACACACGCGCGCGCACACACACACACACACACACACACACACACACACACAGGCCCTGGTTCTCTTCACTGGCAGCCTGGTGACTGCCATGCCCATCATGGCCCTTGTTCACATTGCTGTCGGCTTAACGTGGATCAATGCCACCCTCGCTCTGGCACGTATCATGAAGGTACACTTGTGCGTGTGTGTGTGCGTGTTTGTGTGTGTGCATGTGTGTGCGTGTGTGTTTACGCGTGTTTGCGTGTGTGTGCGTGTGTGTGAGTGTGTGTGCATGCGCTTTAGTAATTAGGTGTGTGTGCATGTGCTCGTGTTATTGTGTGAGTGAACATGTGTATGCTTATGCTTGTGTGATTGCGTTGTTTTGAGGTTTCAAAAGTGGGCTAAATCTTGGTCGATGCCACCCTCACTTTGGCACATTCTATGAGAGTATACATGTGTTTTTATGTGATTGTTCGGAAGTCAAGTACATCTATGTACGTGTGAACCCCCCCCCCTTCCCACCCCAACCATTACCCCCAAATACACGCGCACGCACACGCAGGCACACACACGCACACACACTCATACATTCACACACGTATATACACAGGCTGAGACAGGTGGCAAGCTGGGGCCCAGTGCGGAGTCCACTGTGAAGAAGGCAGGAGGCAGCGGCAACAGCAGTGACTCAGATGATGGCACTGTGGTAAGAGGGAGGGTGTGTGATCTCCTGTTTGTAGGGTTGGCCAGAACCGTCTATATACACCGTACATGACCGTATATTTGGTGATTCTTCTGCCAAACATACCGTATATACACCGTACATATACGATTCTGGCCGACCCTACCTATTCGTGTGCACAGCAAGGCACTGTTCTGAGCCTTGTGCACTGCAACGTTTTGAGCTGGCACAACCTTTTCCAGCTGTTGAAGCATGCAAGGAGTCATAAAGCACGCCCAAAAAAACTTGTGTGCGTGACTGTTTGTGTGTGTGTGTGGGAGGGGGGGGAGGGGAGTGTATGTGGTATGTAGTACGTACGTGTGTCAGTGGTTCATACGTGTTTTATACGTGTATGTGGTAATGCGGTACGTACGTGTGTCAGTGGTCGGTATGTGTTTTGTTGTTGAGACAAGACTGGATGTATGTGGTACCGCTACTGTGTTGGTGGGGGTGTTGGGGTGGGGGTGGGGGGTTTGTATGTGTGTTCCCAAGACATAGTGTTCCCAGGGTTGTTCAGTTCGGGGTTTGGTCAAAAGTTCGAGTTTCCGAACTTTCACGCATTTTAACGAGCCCTAAAAATGCCGTTTGAGAGTTTTTAAATTTCGTCAAACTTGAGCCCTTTTTAAGATTTCTGGGTCCAAAATTGCAGCCCCACATGCAGAAAAGAGCCTCAGATGGCTGTCAAACGTTCTGAATTTTTATGCACTCATTAATTATCACAAGTTATATACATTCAAACAGTTCAAGCATTTTATGGTACGACCAGTAGTACGACCACAGAAACCATCAAAATCCTCCATTTTGGAAATAGCGCATCGAACTGCTCGAACTTTTTTAATAGCTCAAACTGCTCGAACGAGGGCTCTAGAACTTTCACGAATTTTACCAAACCCCTACTCCCAAAAAAACGAACTGAACAACCCTGGTGTTTCCCTATCCCACTATGCGTTGGTCACCCTATTCCCACGTCAGTCACACTTCCCC
>Ga0307947_1000622_pt1 | contig 25657 bp, 24 predicted proteins | sample OrgLakmetagen232_FD_201840 | JGI IMG/M metagenome (GOLD analysis project Ga0307947, IMG submission 201840) | Saline water microbial communities from Organic Lake, Antarctica - #232 | ecosystem: Environmental > Aquatic > Non-marine Saline and Alkaline > Saline | place: Antarctica: Organic Lake...
TGCAATGGCTGCATCCCTGGCTGCTACTGCCTGCTGCACATCAGGCCTGAAGGCGGATGATGAGCTCCCGAGCGGGACCATCGTCCTCTTCCGTTTGGTGCAACCTAGGTCAAATAGTGATGCTTGCCCCTTTGGGCGATGGGGTTCCATTGGGGGGACCCAGAAACTACCGCATTAAAATGTCTAAGTATTGCGAGGTATGAAAAAACTTTATTTATTTCCGGCTTGACTTATTGCGAGGGGCCTCAATAATTATTTAACTACTCGCAAAACAACCAAGCGCAGTAGAGGTAAGACTTATAGTCTGGCCAGCCATCTCCTGTGAGAGTTTTGCCCCAATGCAGAAAAATACCACTTAGTAGGTATGTAGGAACCTTGATTAGATGCCTATATTTATGCACATCTGCACACTCAGTTTGTGGCGGGAGGTGTCCAGGTGGGCAGGGTGGAACAGGGTGGAAATCCCTGTCAGAAAGTGAAATTATGAAAGCTCCTGCCCGGTACCATCAACTTACCAGGGGTGTTTGCAAATATACCCGGGACATTTTGGTGAAGGTCCGGGGGTCTGGGGTGAAGGTCCGGCTTTGGACCCTTTTCTTTTGGCAGGGAAATGTAGCAATGGAAATATAATGCGACATACAATCAGGCAACAATCTCTGAACCGTTTGGTGTCGCGTTGTTTTTGCTGAACTCAATGATTCATATTCATGTTTTATAGGGGCACTAAGTTGAATTCAAGTAATGCCATGGCGTAAACGATTCCGGCATAGATTAGGAACTAACACCTTTATGGACGAACCTTGCAATATTTCACTCAGTCAGAAAACGGAGAAAAAACACAAGGAAGGAGTCAGGCGAAAAGTCAGCAAGATGCACAAAGCGATATAGGGGCACTGAGCATCACGCATGTTTATTCTCCAAGACTTGACACTGAGCTGGCAGTTAAACGCATTATGTTTCTCTCAATATATAAGATACAGGTTTCAAACCAATTTCTTTGTCCTTCTGGCCAGTAGTTACAAGCAAGTAATTGCTTGGTTGTTTAAAAAGCATCCCACACATTCCTTGCCGGCATCTTGTTTTTTCACAGGCGAGGCTGGGGCACCCCCCACCATCCCTGGCAATGCTGGGCTGGTTTTTGAGACAGAACTCATGCGCATCGCTTAAGGCAGCTGGATGTCATACCAAGCCAGGTCTACAGCTACGATGACATGAGCTTCTGGGGGGATCGTTACAAGCTGCCTTCAGACAAAACTACGGGTAGTGACAGCCTTTCAAAACCCCCCCTGGATTGTGTCATTGTGGGCTTCACCATCATGATGGTGGATGGGTGATTGGACAACGCTGATGAATGTTTCTGTTTCTAGTATTTAACTAATGCTTTTTTTGCATGCCTGCGCTTTGCATGCATCCCACTAGGGGGTGTTTCACTTGAACAACCCAGCTTCTTTACTTAATGTCCCTTCTATCTCCTTCAATGTATTAAGACGGCAATTTCTTTGACCGCCGGTTGTTGTCTGTAGCCTGAAGGGCCATTGCATTGTGATGAACCGACTTTCTTATTAACCACTGGGTTTAAGCGCAGTAATACTTCATGCTAGGAAACGTGTCTTACTTGCTGCTGCCACAGCTTTGGATGCAAGGCGCCATTGCTCAAATACATTGGTGCTCCTCGTACTCCTGGTAGGCAAATTCAAATTATAAGAAGGGAGGCGCGCTGCCTTTCGCTCGTGCACCTTCATTTGCTCACCCCACCTAAGCTGGTTGCAACTGCGGTACTTTTTACAAACAGTTCAGATAGGTTGCTCTCCATATTTACTAGAAAGAAAATGCAGAAATTGAACCTCAGGTTGCCTGGAATAGGCAATGCGTGTAAGGACAGACACAACCTCAACTCTCCTTCTATTCACTGACTGCCTTGGCTACTTCTGGCGTTTTAGCGACCTCAGCGGCCGTCTTTCCGGCTTTATTTGGAAGGGTGATGTCAGCTTTAGCGGTCCGCAACAGCTGCACCAATTTCACGTGGCCTGCAGGTTGGAACCACAACGGTAAGTCTAATATTGAGAGATTGCTAGAAAAGAAGGCTGAAGGAAAACATGCAGGGCAAAAAATAGTCTGCTTTGTTCTACAAAATTGATAGATTGATGGGAGACATGGCAAAGTCTTACGATTTACAAAAACAATTGAGAAATAATCAAAGTTCATAACAGTGCTCACCGTTGACGGCTGCCAAGTGGAGTGGTGTAGAGCCTTGGGAGTTGACTGCATTCACGTTGGCCCCCGCCTAAAAGCACAAATTTTGTAAATGCTTGTGTTTGCAAAGGCGCTCCATTTGCTAGAGTCCCTAACCTGGTCCCTGACCTGCTCTTTATAAATCTTGACAGCTTTGGCCTCCTGGTTGGCAATACCACGACTAAAAAGGACAGCACAGGCAAAGCCCACCTGTATTAATGCAGCGGCACGGTCCTCCTTCCCAGACCTGAATGCAGATTAAATCGTAGGAAACTAGTCAGTCCAAAATGGAGTAGTAAAGACACAAAATTCTTTTTTTGGCAACCCCTAATCATGTTCTTGACATATTTATGCGTAAATACTGACGCAAACCAAGCCAAGCAAGTGCCGCCTGAAACAATTATGGGCGCGTTGCGCACATTTTCATTGCAGGACATCGGTATGCAAAGCAACCCTATACCACGGGCTAGGTGGCATGCGAGATCAATTGCGAGCAGAAGATTAAGAACACAGTGGCAGTCATACCTGCTGGACAAGTGCAAAGGGGTCCAGCCGTCCTCGTTTGTTGCCTGTGCATTCCCTCCCTTCTCTAGGATGAGCCTCAAGAGGTTGATCGGCCCCCTGAAATTAGCAATGCAGATAGAGAAAGTGAATTTAATTTCTGTTTGTTCTATTGCCGCTATCGCAAACACTTCCGAGCTTAAAATAGTGTCCTGTTCACCTTGGCTGTTCCATAATCCTGTTCTCACGCACCAACAGTGCGAGAATGCAAGCAATCCAGTTTCCACACACACACACACACACACACTCACACACACACACAGATTAAATATGCAGAGACCTCTTTGGCCAAAGACCTACATAGGCATAAATAATGCTCATATCCCCAACTACCTTGTAGCCAGATAGTGTAGGCATGACACGAAATCTTGGCTAGGCACGTTTGCGTCTGCGCCTTTCTGCAGCAACATCTCCACCACCTCCTCATTGCCATCCTCCAGAGCGAGATGAATTGGTGCACGCTTTTCAAAGTCAACATGGTTTAGGTCTGCCCCTGTGATTGGGATTGAGTTTCAGGACACCAGCGTAACAATGAGGGAATGGTGAAAGAGAGGAATTTTTGCGGCTGATTTTGAACCAAGGAGTTCCAACGAAGACTTGCAAAATAATGGAATCAATAGCGTGTAAAGGCAATCCCTCTCACTTGCCTGCATCAATGAGTACGCGTGCTGAGTCCAGGTTTCCTGACTCAATGGCCACCATCAGTGGGGTCTTGTCAAGCGGCTCTACAACTTCACCACGTAGCAGCCAGTTGCCAGCAGAGTACTCACTGCATGGAGTTGAATGTCATAGGAGTAGGGTTGGTCAGAACCCTAAACATACTCCTTATATGCCCATGTATTTGGTGATTTCCATGCCATTTATGCTGTGTACACTATATATATGTTCTGACCAACCCTACGTCAGTGTGAATGCATTTACCCTATAATACCCTATAATTGAGCATGGGTAACTTGGGTGAATGATTTTGCCAGCAAGGCTCAATGAGCATCGTCAAGGGCGAGGCTCGTCGATATAGGCCCTACTTAGTGCATTCCGGTTAGAAAACCACTCTCAAACTTGCGCAGATTGAGCCGGAATTTTTCTGGAGCATATTTTATATTTGTAATCAATATCGTGAAGAGAAGGCTGAAAAAAATGTAGGAAATATTTGATTCTCTCATGTGCGTTGCCTGGACAGGTATACGCACGCAGATTGGCCGGAAATAAGTCCCAAATAACTCTACATAATATTTGATAATATAAAGAAAGTAATGTACAAAATTACTGCCCATTTTGGGGTGCCAAGAAAGGAAAGTTTGACACTCACCTGAACAAGACTGTGACATCGTGATGTGCCATTTTTAGCGTTTACATAACACAAAAACTACAGAGTACTCTACACCCTGCTGCAGATGTACTCACGTTCTTGGAGGCGAGTGCAACCGTATGTCAGTTGGAACTGTCTTGCCACAGCTTGCGCTGTGGGAACCATCCTTTTTACACCTGGTCTTCAGTCAGCGTTAGCTTAAGTTTTCCCCTCTTCCTCTCAACTTTCACTTCTTGCTGTCTTAGTTGGCAGGTATGTATGTCAACGGTCCAGCTGCTAACTTCCTTGTTCTCTTCTAGGAGAGGTTTCAGTTCTTTAGCCAGTTCAGTGTTCAGTCTGTTGTAGGCAGCTTTCTCTCTCCAGTTTTTTGGCAGAGTTTTTGGGCAGTGTTTTCTGCTGGATGGTTGGCCATGTGTAATTTCCCCTCCAACATTCGGTGGAGCTGAGCCGAAATAGAACACTTAGTACTACTATACAAGAAACGGTAGATTTCCCCATTTTTAGGAATTTTCGGAATTTCTCTTGATTTCCCCCAAAATGGACACCCTGGTTGCCGTCTAGGCTTGGACAGCAGTGACGTCAAGCCTCGACTTGAGTCTGGCACACCCTTACCTATAATGCTTGCATGTTGCGGTTATGCATGGCTATGCACATTCAACAATAGGTTAGCGAGTCAATTTGCCAATTGCAGGTGCTTGTGATGACTCGTGGCAGAATATGTGCGCTCACTCATGTTAGGAATCAGGCAGTCTAGCAGTAAGTTACAACAACTCATAGCAAATCATTGATTACTGGTACTGTGGCGATGTGCACACAATTAATCCTCAGCTTTTTTTATGAATTTAGTAACATGGAGCTTCATAATACCTCTATTGAGCATTCGGAAAATTTTGAGGAGGTGGTGCTAGATACATCTCCCTCCCTTAAATATCTAATGTCCTAATGGTTGGTGAGCACAGATCGTAGTAGGATCTCCCAACGACATGTTGGTCTCCTTATTGTGAACCGCCTTTTGCTTAATTACCCTGCATACCACAGGCATGGATTTAAAAAGGCTTGCAGCCAGATCAATAGATCCTGACCTGCACGTTAGAGGGGCATCTGCGAAAGCGGCAGCAAGCGAACAGATCTTACTTTAAAACAATTTTGTAAGCATTTCACTACCGTCAGCGCATGGTGTTTATGCCATACTAATGGCGTCCAGTAAGCAGCAGCAAACATTTGCAATAATATTGCACCAAGCAAGTTTCACACCTGCGATTCATGTTCTGGGCATTTAGGCTTTTTGGCTTGAGGGACAGCAGGTGGGCTAAGATCTCGGGCTTATGTCCCTCCTCCACCACAGTCTGCACAACAAAGGGCGTACAATGCTGTGGTGTGCTGCTTGCTTGGTGTACTGAGGCAGCTCCTCTCAAGCAGTCGTCAGAAAAAGTTGGCTGCAATGGTGTGGGATCCACTTGTAGGATAGGTGATTGAGTGCCTAGTTCTAGACAATCATCCGCTTACTGGATCCAGACGTAAAAGAAACAATTTATAAATGAACCGAGTCAAAGCACCAGGACCGACTTACATGCATTGCAGTGTCCCCGGCTGCATCAGGCATGTCAAGGCTTTTGGGGTCAAACTCCAAGATTGCCTGTGTGGGCGAGGTAAGCTTTTTTAAGCGCGGTTGCTCACTCACCATCTGTATGTAATCCACGCTTGAAAATTATTGACTTGGAAGCACAAGAAGCATAGGGTAGAATGTCTAACCAAGCACCTCGCTCTTCTCTTACGCTCTTCAACGAACAAAGCAAGCAAATGACACAGGAATATAAGCACATATTGCCGGCAGGTGGCCCTATATATAATAACTCTGGCCCAAGAAAGCCACTCCAAAGAAAGCTCTCGTCGACACCAACTCCAATTTGTGCTAACAGAAAATGACTAAACAGGAAACCTCTCAAGACAGGTGAGACCTTGTGCAGTACAAACTGACCTTAACAGCATCCAGGTTTCCAGACAAGATGGCTAGATTCAAAGGAGTTCGTCCGCCGCTGTCCATCACACACACAGACTCGATTGCCTCCTCAGCCAGTAGCTTTTGGAGCTCAGCTGGTTTGCCATCTCCTGCTAGCTCAAATAACCTTCAGAGTGAAAAATCGCGTGGTAGCCATAGTGTTCAAAAAGAGGTCGTTGACTTTCTCCAAAAAGTTACAACAGGAAGCAAAGCTGAAGAGGCTGCGACTCTTTCCTTCCAAATCATTGTGGGTGCTCGTTTTGAAATTTTGGTAATAGAGGCAAGGAGCCAGAAGCAATCGCAGCATTCCATTAAATCAGAGTGGTCTAGACTGACTTGGGCAACCAATGGCTCACCTGGGGTCAGGGCCTCCCAGAAGGCAGCGCACGGCATCAGACTCTGCCATCTCAAATGGTGCCCGTCCCATCATGTCAATGGCGTCTGCATCTGCGCCACGCCTGTGCATGGTTTATAATGTGCGCGATGAGCAGAGCAATTAAGGGGTAGCTAGGTGCACGGCGTGTCAAGGGCTCTCCTCCAGAACGACAATGCCTTGGAGTTGTTACTTGTGTCAGCAAAGTGTGCAGTGTGCATGGAGCATGCATGTGAGCGCAGTGAACACACGGACAAGGCCGCCAAAGAAAAATAACTCACTTGAGCAGCGCTTCACAAACTGCCTTTGCATTCTTCTTGGCAGCGGCACCAAAATGTAGCGGAGTGCTTCCCCTGCACCAATGGCGGGTTTGTTGAAAAAATTTATAAATGCAGGATGTCATGTCTTACTGGGAAAACAAATGCGCAAAATAGACTAGGAGTGATTGCACACCTGGTATTTCTGGTGTTCACATCAGCGCCCGCGTTGAGTAGCACGTTTATAGACTCCAAGTTGCCCCACAGGCATGCGATGTGTAAAGCTGTCTGGCCCTAAGCATGACAACAACAGGTATGATCAGTACTTGTTGTACCGTTTGCGTACGTCACATGTACGCTAATGTATGAATGTATGGAATAAGAACTTTATGAAGCTGCAGGCTCAAATTGCAGCCGACCTTACCATTTGATTTCCTAGAGTCACAGGCATGCCCAGGCTGCGAGTGTGTGTTGCGCGTGTCGGGTCAGCACATTTGAGTTACTGATTTCAGTTTAACCACTGCACACTTGTGCTGTAGCGCACCTCGCCACGGCTTCCAACTCCTTGAACTTGTTGTCCCTGGCCTGCACAAGCACGTGCACACACAAGTTCGTACACCATCAAAACCATTCCGCCCCAACACAAACTTCAAGTGATAAATCTATGGGCATACATGCACGCACAAAGGAAGCATACCATGGTCAACAGCTGAGTAGCCATCTTCAGGAGGTCCTCAGATGGATCCGCCAGATTCTTTTTGGGCGCCATGATCAGTCGCCTAGCACAATCAAATAACTTGAATTATTTATAATATAATTACTGTTATTATCATATCGTGATACTTGCGGTATTTGCTTTTTTGCATCATGGCGGGGAACGAGTCCTTGTACAAGGCAGATGCCGAGGCTTTTGGCGCGAACATGAACAACATTGCCCACAGCCAGACCATGCTGGCTGCCATACGAAACTACCAAAAGGTGGGAAGCTCTCTCCGCTTGCATGCCCAAATGTGGGCCAGCCCCATTTTCTACTTCAAACATACTAGATTATGCATAGTCTGTTGGTGCCTCAGGCTCAAAGCCTTCGAATTGTGGGAGTGACAGATGGACACAACTGCTTGAGCGGGGAGAGACAGGCTTTTACAAGTTTTATCGCGCGAGCATATATATGTGTTTCATAAGCACGTTCACACACACACACACACACACACACACACACAAACACACACACACTCACAACACATACTAACATGTCATGCACATACGCACACACATCTACACAAACACACATGTTTACACGTACACACACACACACAAACACACACACACTCACAATACATACTAACATGTCATGCACATACGCACACACATCTACACAAACACACATGTTTACGCGTACACACACACACACACACACGCACACACATGCAGACACACACACGCACATCTCTACACACATACACACACACAAAAACACAGACACATGCAGACACACACTGAAAATGCAGCTGGCATCCTGTACGATGCTGATGTGTTAGAACAAATACTGCCCATATCTCACACTCACCTGCTGCATGCCACTTACTCCTGCAGGATCTGGTGTGCAAGGAGGGGCAGCCCAAGGGAGGCAACAGGGAGATAGCGTTGGATGTGAATGAGCTGTTCGATGACGCTGAGCTACAGAAACTGCACGAGGAGCGGATAGCTAAGCTTCGAGCGGAGAGGGAAAAGCGGCAAGAGATGTCACGGAGGGGGCATGGCCTCTTGGAGGAAATTACAGAGGGGGAGTTCCTGGAGACAGTGACCAAGGCAGAGCTGGTGGTGGTCCACTTCTTTCACAGGGACTTTGAGCGTTGCAAGATCATGGACAAGCACCTGGCCATCCTGGCGAGGAGATACTTTGCCACGCGCTTTGTCAAGCTCAGCGCCCCGGTGGGTAGCAAGGGTTTCTGAATGTGCAATTGGTGCGTGTGTGTGTGTGTGTGTGAATTTGTTGTGCGCGCGTCTGTTTCTACATGTCTACCCGCACCCCAAGAAAAATACTTGCAGGGATCCCTTCCTGTACCACATGTTTTTTAACACCGGCATATTTTGGGAAGCAGCTCTCTGTTTCACCAACACTTTCAAAACAGTGTGGGCAGCATTTGATACTTTGGACAGCGGCGCCCTGCACCCACAACTTTATGCCTGCATAGAAAGTGCTTCCGTTTCCTTGCACGCTTCTATGCAGCACACTGACAGATAGCGCAGGGAGGTATTCCAAGTTAAAGTGGACATTTGTGAAGGCAGCCCTTTTTACATTCCCCTCTGATCGCATACAGAATGCACCCTTCTTCACTGTCAAGCTGGGCATCCAAATGCTGCCATGCACGATATTCTTCAGGCGGGGGGTTGTGGTGGGCCAGGTGCTTGGGTTTGACGGTCTAGGCGGGGTTGATGACTTCCAGACTTCAGCGTTGGAAGACCGCATGCACCAAGCTGAGGTGAGTGCTCCTCTGAGTGAATTGACCCGAAGGGAACTTTGACAGAGTTGGCATAGTAACAGGACTCTGAGAGGAAAGGCACGCGTATGGCTCATTATTTCCATGTTGTAACCAAGCCTGAAACACACAACTTTGCTGTGTCTTGACCAGAAGGGGCTTCTTACTGTATATATCAAGCCGTTCCATGAAGAATGATCCAGCCTTACCTACTCCCACCCATTATCATGCTGGAAACATTTTTCATAAGCTGGCCTCCAGCCTTGGTCGTGTAAATTTTATTGTTCACTCACGCAGCCCCCCTTGCGCTTATTATTTTACCTTGCAAAAAATGGCTTGCAGCATGTGATTGTAAACTAAGAGCACATCTGAAAGGAGCGTTCTATTGCTTAACCAGAGCGCATTCCCAGTAGTGCTAATAACACTCATCAGCAGCCAGTTTTAGGCCAAGCCTGCTATTCGCCTATTTCCCAATTATTTTCCCTCCCTTTTTCTGGTGGAGGAACTAGAACGGTAATTGAAAATAAAGTGGCTCCCTTTGCTTAATACGTGAAAAAAGTGGTTTTCACTGCCAGCTCCTAGATTCCCTAGCCATTTTTCGCCTTTTTTCTCTCAGGGCAGGATTGCAACCTTGAAGCTTTTGCATGTCTTTGCAGGTTGTCACCCAACCAGAGATGACTGACGAGGAGAAAGAGGAGGCCAAGGCAGCAGCCTACAAGAGCCAAATTCGCAAAGGGTTAACTAATTTCTCAAAGACAGGAAGTGATGAAGACTCTGATTTAGACTGAGCCTGTGCGTTTTGCCCTCATTTCGCACTTGTAAATTTTTTTGTTAGCTAATGCAATGAGTGTTGCAGCCATTTCGCACTTGTAATTTTTTTATGTTAGCTAATGCAATGGGTGTTGCAGCACCGGCTTACGTGTTCTATTGTGTGGCATCCTTTCTCTGCATATGTTATGGTGGCATCAAGTTTTCTTTGAATATTATTATAGAGATACTACGCAGGCAATGAAAAAGGCCACTCCCCACACTATATAAGGGAAAGGGGCCACTTTCGCACCAGATATTGTGAAATTCCTCCACCACAGAAAAGACAAAAGAGATCAATGAGGATCCGGAGGGCTGCAGGAAGGCAAACATTATCGTGACATGCATCCACCTCACTGAGATCAAGTACTGTGTGTGCACTAGACCCCAGAATCAATTGCATGCCGCAAAGATGGACAAGCACAAATAACCCTGCACCCATCTTCAAGGAGCCTCCGTTTCCCTCCACGTCATCCTCTTGGGTGTCAGCTAAGTCTGTTGGACACCCCAAAGCAAGGATAGAACGGACGATACGGACGAAAAAGAATCAGACCACGAGCGAGGTGTGTTTCAGTGCAGCATGTGCTTTTGCACCTATCATAGTTTTTTTTATGCAACTTGGTTGATATCACAACCATGATGCCCGTCCAAGTGCAGACCAATCAGAAGGATGGCACTGCCCAAACTGCCGCGACCTCTTCTTTGAGGAGCAACGGGAAGCTTTTGGCATAAATGGACAGAGAGCGAAATGTGGCTGGTCAAATGGAAGCCAACTAATAAGAGACCCCCGCGGCAAAGATGATCAGATCCAACCCTAACTACGTAAAAATGGCTGAAGAGTACGACGACACAAGCATTAGGTAAGGTAAGGTAAGGTTACATCGCTATATATGCCTCTGGGGGGCATCTGAGCGGAAGCTTGGAAAAAGCCGGAAACCAAACCAAAAAAGCACTAGAAAAAATAAAGGGAAAAGGGCTAGGCACTCAGCCACAAAAGAGGCCACACCGCCATAAATATCTGGTTGATATAAAAAAAGTCAAACGAGTTGGGCTATCTTCGTATTGAGGTGGGAAGACCAGCTGGCGGTGCTGTGTGCGAAGGCTAACAAGATGTTCATGCGGACAGTCCAGCAAATGTGTTCCTCATCCTGAACAGAGTGCCAGTCACATTTGTCACAGATCCTGAGCTCATAAGGCCTTCTATTCCTGCTATGACGCATTCACACAAGCATTATGTCCACCAACACGAGAACTAAAACCACGGACAAAAATATGGACAACCTGGCCTAGTGAGGATTGGAGTTTCCCAACAGGCATTCTTCTAATTGGTCTGGGAAGAATGGCACTGCCCAAACTGCCATGACCTCTTTGAGGAGCAACGGGAAACTTTTGGCATAGATGGACAGAGAGCGAAATATGGCTGGTCAAATGGGAGTTAACGTGGGAAGCCGCAAAGATGATCAGATCCAACCCTAACTACTTAAAAATGGCTGAAGAGTACGACACAAGCATCATGTCCACCTCTAACACAAGAACTGAACCCACGGACAAAAATATGGACAATTTGGCCCGGCAAGATTGGAGGATCCCAACAGGCATACTCCCCAATGGAAATCTATATTAGGCAGACATATCAGGGGCAAAGTTCGTTTTGACATGCCACCTACTGACCCACAAAACAATATCAAGGGCACAGGCAACACACACACAAGTGAAATAGCTATGGACCAGAAAGGTTGATCTTACCTAACCACCTCCAGTACAAGAGGCATCACATGACAGTGAGCAATATGACATATGACACACCTAGACAACCGCCACCGCTCGTGGCGAACAGATGACTGGCAAGCAGAAGTCACATTTCAGACCCTCTCAGAGGTGACATGTGTGTATGGCATAGATGGTAAATGCTCCAGCATCCTCACCCCTCAGTGCCTCAGCTTTGTACAGGATGCATACAACTCTGCTCGTCATCAAGGCGTACACGCCCTGCTGTCGAAGTCATCTTCATCCTCTCCATCTCCCCCTATCCAACACCTTGCAACAGAAATCCACCGACTAATCCACCGACTCCCACGACTCTCAATGACAGGTAACTCGGTGAACAATACCAAGGCTGAATGCTCACGTTTTCCAGGCTCTGCCCACCCATTACATGACAGCCTTTCGCAACTGTGCCCTGGTCACAAAAGAGAATGGCCTCACCTCTAGATTTTACCCCAGAGCTTGAATAGTTCTGGACACCCCACCCAAGAGACAGAGAATTTGGTTCCAGAATAAATGCGTTTAATGCACAATCACTGGATTTTCCACCTTCTGCCACCTGATGTATGGAGATTAGCAAATGCTCAAAGTAGTGCAACCTGCAACCGCATCTGCCTTGAATAACCAAGAGGCAACCGCTACCTTCCTACTGCTCCCAGACTGGATGGAAAACAGCACCAACGCTTTCACAAAACCTGCACTGACAATAAGGATGTCTGCACTTTCCTTGGAAATATTTTAAGGGACAAGTAGGGGGAAGCATCGCAAGCGATGCTGAAAAGTTGGCGAAGCCTTTTGCGCTGTGAATTGGCAATTTGTGTGTGCTTTGTGCGCGCTTATACATGTGTGTGTGTGTGTGTGTGTGTGTGTGTGTGTGCGTGTGTGTGCATGCGTGTGTATATGTGTGCGTGCATGCCTGTGTGCGTGCGTGCGTGCGTGTTTGTGTGTGTGTGTGTGTGTGTTTGTGTGTGTGTGTGTGTATGCGCGTGTGCACGGGCATGCATGCCTTCAACCTGCTCACATCTGTCAGTCAAACATGGAGACTCGCATCCTCTCAGAACACGCTCCCATCGTAATCGCATTATTAAACATAAATTTTTAAATTACCCTTGCAACTTGATTTGTGGAAATCCGTGCACCCAGTCGTGTGCTTGCATGGGGCAGCGAACTTTCCGTCCACGTCTTCCTTCGGCCGCGGACCTTGCAACCACATTCAGGGACGTTTTATGATGACGCCTGTGTTTTCAGATGCTGTCGGGGGTGCATGGGCTGGTCTCCGCCGGGCAGCTTCTTCCAGCTACCAAACATTGAGTCAGTTCTTTCCACAGCACTTCTCACTGCACCCCTGGTCACCAAAACTGGTATGCCCCGACAAAAAACTTTGCTCGGCCTGCCTGCCAAGTTTCAGACCTGGAAGTTGGCTGCGTGGCTCTGGCCAAGCCGTGATTCTCAACTTTCCAAACTTTCGTTCCGGGGTGCGCCCAGCAGCACCACCCCCTGCCCCTCCCCACCCCCTGACACCACAGGGCTGCCTGATTTGTATGTCTGGGTCACTGTGCAAGTTTTGGGGGCGGGGGGTGCACTGGGCGGGCCTGCGCACACTGGTGTGAACTTTGGTGGGAAGACATCAAACCTAGGGGCTGCGCCCCATGACTGGGGCTTCGCCAAAAAAGTGTGTTACATGCCACTCCTCTACCAGCAAAACAAAACACCACCCCTGCAAGACGTAACATGGGGCATGCGCATCCTAGCAGTCTGGAACAGAGCTGCAAAGGAGCAAATCATCACAAATAACCCATCTTAGTAAGACATATCACCAGAGGCAACCTGAAATTCTAGAAACGCAGGCACCATATGTTTCCTTGAACCGCCAACTGAAAGGATACTGCCAAGAATGGCAAAAATATGTAGGCTCCCCAAAGACTCAAGAAACACAATTATTAATGCAAATATGCGCGGCATAAGCGATACATTACAAAGCCAAGTCCCTTCGCATCCTATGCTACAAAAGTGCTTGCTAAAACTCAAGGCCCCTAAAAAAAGAATTTGGCATTTACAGATGGGAGTTGTACTACAAACCAAGAAAATGGATCTCAGTCTATTGGAGCTGGAGTGAACCACCCTCAATTTAACAAAATCATCGCATTAAACCCAGGAGGGACAAGTATCAACAAAACCATAGACAGAGCCGAGCTAGCAGGTGTTTTTGTTGTTTTAACCGATAACAGCATCCTCTACCCCCAGCGCATGAAACAGCACAAACATGCCAAACTGCTATAAAACATTGTACACCACATCCAGCAATCTAATTACACTGTCTATCCCTACAAGGCTAAAGCTTATGCTGGCATCCTAGGGAATGAGTGTGCTGATGCCATAGCAAAATGCTCTGCGGAAAATCAAATTGCCAGGATATCCACATTAACACTGACACCCATCCCCACTCATCTATCACTTGGCCACCAAGGACGTAAGACCCTCCCCCAGCTTGCCTACCAGATAATCCTAATACCTGCCAAACAGGGCTTCCGGCAGAAAAGTTCTTCGTTTCTCAGATTTCAACGCTGTAAAAGCATGCATGCACGGCCGTCCAATACAAACTAGGTCCTAGTAAATCAAAAAAGGTTGCAAGCCGTCAGTCCACAAAGTGCTACACAAAATACCAGGAACTGATCAAGGAAGGCATTGTCGAGAATGACAACTCATTTTGGAAAAATGCAAGTGTCACCTCTGGAGGAAAGAGAAATGTCATGCTTTGCCGCACAAATTTGTGATATACAACCAAAAGTGTGCTGCTCAGTGCAATTATATAAAAGGCTTGTTAACCTACCCATCTGCTAAAAGCTAAAAGCTAGAGGGCACCTACCACATGCTGTCAGGCTGCAGTAATACCATGATCAATAAATGATTATTAACAGGCACAGCGTTGCTGGACGAATGATTATAAAAGCGATACTAACAAGGCACATAGGGTGCATGCCTGCTAGCACAAGCAGACGTAGGCAGTCGTGAAGAAATGTTACAACAAGACAGTGTACGCCCTTCAGAAGAGGAACAGATAGGAATGATCCCAACCTGGCTACTACTTTCCAATCACAATGTACAACAGCGGCGAAAATTTAGCAAGCCAGATGCAATCATAGTTTCTCCGACCCAGCAATTACACCCCAAACGAAACCCAGCAAACACGTATCAGACTAGGTCTGCCAATAAAGCAAAGAAAATCGCCCGTAATAACCTAGCAGGTGACCCTGCCAATCCGTTTCCCCTAGCTATGGAAGCAAGAGACATCCATCCAAACAAACGCGATAAACACCTGGTCGAAACCAAATACTGTGTAGACACTTCCCCTAACCAACAAGCAGAAAAGGCACTAGCTTAGCTGTTATTGTCTCACTTATTCAGGCACTGCAAAACCCTCCAACCCATCCTACTAGGAGCAAGAGGCACCATTTACAGCAGCACAAAAAAAACACTCCACAGCCTCGGAGTTACAGCACTTACAAAAAAACTAAGCCTACATCCGTTCAGGTTCGCAAGAGAAATAAGATCATACAGAGGAGGCGAACACAACCCTCAAAAATATCTGAGCAATACTTCTGGTGGCATGCAAGCTCCTGCATCCCAACCACCTGATCCCCACTGGACAGGTTCTCTTATTTTTATTCTCCAGGTGAGATGTTCTGCATCCATGGATGTTGCCGAAAACAAAACGTCTACAACTTTCACTCCCTAGAGCCTTTATAGGAGCTGGCCCTTGTATACCAGACGCGCCCTTTCTAGTACTGTAGCCACTCTCACCAGAAGCCGTTTTCAGGCCGAGCCTGCAGCCTTCCTGCTGGTGTCCGATGCTTTTTTAATTTTTATGGATTAAAGATCTGACACCAAAGTGGCTCCTCTTTTTTGAAGAATGTGGTAGGCTACAGATATTTTTTATATTTGTTGCCTTATATAATTTGAGCTAACAATGGACAATTTTCTCGGAGGCGAGGCAGCGCCTCAGGATCAGCAGGCTCCCATTGAGCAAGAGCAGCAGGATCAGGAGTATGGAGACTTTAGTGCAGAGCCCAACTTCCAGCAGCAAATGATGCCCGAGGATGACACTTTCACAGCACCTGCCGCAGACGGAGATGGCCTTGTTGAGCCAGAGGCGCCTCAAGAGATGAACGTTGCTTTAATGGACAGTGAAGTCATCCCTGAGCCTGCAGCCCCCCCTCCTGAGCCAGAGAGCAAGGATCTTCGGGTGCAGTGGAGGAAGAAGAACAAGAAAGAGCTGGCTCAAAAAGACAAGGAAGAGCTGCAGCACAGGACGGCCATGAAGGAGAAGGGCACAGAGCACCTGGAAAAAGTGAAAGAGATGCGTGAGAAGCGGTTGAGCGCACGTAAGGTAGAGAACCGTGCCAACAACACCCCTAAGCCAGAGGCTGGTGCATCGTTTGAGGGCAGCACTTGGCAAAAGGTCAATGCCCTAGTCAGCTACACCTCTGGCACACACACCAAGGACGTGGTGCGTATGAAGACCAGCCTGACCAGCCTGAACGCATCTGCCGCTTGAGGGAGAGCAGATTTTTTTCGCAAGCCGTGATTGTATGGCCACATTATTATGGTGCAGCTGGACAGCATGCTCTCTAAAACTCGTTGTAAACTTACTGGTCACAGACGATTATATGGTGGAAGGTTTGTGTCTTTCATCGCGGTTAAAAGTCTTCCACCTCAATATGAAGATAGTCCAACTCGTTTGATGACTTTTATGAACCAACCAGATATATATGGTGTGGCCTATTTTGTGGCTGAGTGCCTAGCCCTTTTCCCTTGATTTTTTCTAGCATCTTTTTGATTTGGTTTCAGGCTTTTTCCAAGCTTCCGCTCAGATGCCCCCCGGAGGCATATACAGCGATGTAACCTTACCTTACCTTATACCCAGCTGGGTACCTGCAAGTACAAATCCAGGTATAAACCCAGTGAACAGCCGGCCTTCTTGGAGTAATTTGTTTACATACTACAGCACTCAAGAAAAAAACCAAAATCTCACAATGAACACACTTACAAACATATCTGAGCAATTCTCCTTATGGTGTGCAGGCTTCTGCCTCCAACCTGATCCACATTGTCAGATCGAAACACTGTGCAATTAAGCATTTTAATTAGATTGCCCATCAATGCGCAGAGAAGCTTGTGAGACAAGCCTGGAAGATCAAGACAAATGACAGTAGGGATACAGAATGATGCTGTGCAACATCAAATTCGATAATACAAGCCGAAACTAAACCATGTTTCTGGCTTCTCCAGCTTACTGATCGAAATCACTAGTCTCAACCAGCAGGCAAAACATCTCTTCTGGCTGCTTGTCATACACTCACAAGTCGGCGCTGCAACCAATCAAGTGTGGCAGCTTAACACAGCAATGTTCCTGCCGGCAGCGAGCTAACAAACCAGCAACAAAAGGGCAATAAATCATCAGATACCACCAAGATGCCTGATTAAACCGTATGATTTCTGATTTTGTACATATTTACGCTGATTCCTCTATCAAAACCCTGAGTCTTGATGCAGATCTTTCCAACCGGTCCAGATACTAATATCTCCAAATCGCAACACACACACATATTTCTTAGACACGGCCCAGCCACCTCCTTTGCGATTCTGGTACTTACCCAATCACCGTGACACCCTACCAGCACACTTACTGCTCATGCACAAACTGAGACATGCCAATACGGAAGCAAACCATCATACTTCCAGACCCTATATAGAACGGCACTGCTAATGGAGACACTAGCAGCGCTTACCTAACGTCGTATGTTTTCGTTACAAAATAGTGTGTCAATATGAAATACAGTAACATTTTAAACATGCAGTATAAATACTTGACAGATCTAGCTAGCCTCCTATGTTCACACTTAGACAGTGCCTTGGATATCCTCTCTGGGTGCCAGCTCACAAAAAAAGGAATACACGTGCATTCATCCACACAGGCGACTAGCAATGGCAGCCACTTGCGCTTGATCACTTATTCCATGCTCTCCAGGTCTGGCTGCCATGGCAAGTGCTGCATAGGAAAGATCACAGCACATACATTATGAAGGGGGAAAAATAAATCAGAAAAAATCGATGGAGCAGAGATTTAGTACACACCTGCACGAGTCAGTTTTCTGAACGCAAGAGGATCCTGCGTCGCCGTTTTTCCAAACTGGCCGTTGAGAGCTTTCAAAGCAGCGTACTGTGCCAGCCAAGCTGGATCTGCACCATTGGGGAGGGGAGAGAAGGCAGAGCTTTTGGCTAGCTTGTCAGGTGCTGGCCCTACAAGTGGATGGTCTGGTGCCTCAGGGAAAGGGGTTGCAGATGGTTCTGGTGCTGGCATCGATGCTTGCTGGACCTCAAAGCTGACAGCATACGTGTCGTGGCGTGCCAACACATCCATCACGTCTCCTTTCTCAACCTGCATCCCGGCAGCACCCAGCTGTTGCACTGCCACCTTCACATTTGGAAGAGTTGGTACAAAAGCGTCAGGGTGATTGATCCTAACGTGACAACACAGCTTTGACAATGTCTTGCGTGGTGCGAAGGAAAGGAATGACTCTTGTATACCATTTTGTGCTTTTGAAAAATGCTGCAGCTAAATTACATAGAGGACACCAACATAACTGAAGGATTTAAAACTCGTCAGATTAATACCAAGGCAGCCAGTAGGTAATAACGCACTAAGGCATTCATCTTAAGGCCCCCACTTTTCAAGCTTTTTGCTTTCTGCAAGCAATCACCAAATTGCCATTCTTTCAGGAATGGCTTCACGGCCGGCATACTTATTCTCTTCTCAAGTTCACTATTAACAAGCATTCATATGCTTGCACATTTCTTTCACACAAAACTGCCACGGCTGGTCTGGACGACCAAAAAAACAAAACAAACCAACCTTCCAGGTATTGCTTCCAGGCTTGTCCAAGGGTCCTGTGTTAAGGCGGTTCCCCGCTCTTGTGGCTGAGTTCTGGGTCTGCAAGCGGTGTGCCTGCACTGCAACCAAAGAGGAGGCACTGCTTCTCTGTGACAAGCTGCCCCATTCTTGCTCTTTGCCTGGATGCTATTCAGCGGCAATGTAAGACTGAGATGTGTTGTTTAAGAGGAAAAGCACTCCAAATAAATTAATTTGACAAAACATTTGAGCATGTTGTTTGACACGCATTGATGTTGAACCTATGCTGTCATTTGCACGGCCTTTTGCTTTGCTCCTGTTTAAAGAGCTTTTTGGCAACAATGCATACGATTCCGCAGCTATGCACAGGCCCAACCACACCAAAAAGCACTCTTCTCTCACAGATCCCGCAATGCTGCGGTTTGACGCCTGACTATGCTCGACTCTTGGCCACTAACCACTTAGAGGCTCACTTCCATGCGGTGCATGCGGTGGAGCCGCTTTGTTTGTGCAAATAATCACAATATGTTGCAAACAACTGCACAATCTGCAATCCTTTGTTCCAGGTTATGAACATGTGTGACGAGCGGTAAAAATATCGCCGCATTTGCACAATAGACATTGTGCAGCACACAATTGTACTATATCGCCGTTTAGGCTTCCGGCCAATAACAGCACTCTAGTTGATGACCGTGTCTGTAGCATTTGATGTGCACAGGGGCAGTGGCAGAGACAGTCGATCCAATTGACATCCAGTAGTACCTCTGTTCAGTTTTGTCGGCTCAGCTGCAGCAGGGGACTCCTCATCCAGGAGCTGCAGCTCGAACCAAAAGGCAATTGCGTTGGCTCGGCCACCAGCAGAGCACTTCAGGTGTACTCGTGATTGCTCAGGCTGACAGTGTTGCTCCGGCACTGCACATACATATGGTAAAACTGATTTCTGTACGCTGAAGTTTAAAAATAACAGGCGGATTTATTTATTGGTGTGTCAGGAGGCTTTTTTTCTTGGATGGCACGTTTACTTTTTGGGGTGGACACCCCTGAGGGCCCTCCCCCCCCAACCCTCCTTCCAGTGCCCCCCCCCAAACAAAAAGGGTACCAATCTGCTCCTTTTTCAAATAGGCATCCATCTGCATAATCATCAATACCTAAAACTGAAGTGTTGCAGAGTTATGGGGTAAAAATTGAGATACGGACGCCCATGAACACGTGACCTACCAGGCACCCATAACTGGCTTGCACAGTCCCACAATATTTCTTCTGAATTCCACTGATTATCTCATGCTGGCACAATCCTGTAAGTTTGGGGTATATTGCTGCTTCATTGGCTTGACTCACCCCACGGCCTGCACCCGAGCGCGTGTGCCTCTGACTTTTGGACATGTCCAGACCCCTCCCTTAACCCAATTTGCTGTAACGATATATATACTCTGGAAATGCCTCTGGTGGTATCCGATATCCGATCCGATTCGACATCCGTATTTCCGAAGCTCAGTCCTTTTCGCTACATTTGCTCGAAAAGGGTGCCAATCGACTGGGTTTGAGCTGAGGATTCCGATGATATATTTAACATTTCGTAGGAGTGACCAAATTTTGGAGGGGGGGTCCAAAAATCTCTGGACCCCCCCGGCCCCCCCCCCCCCTCCGATTCGACTCATATATATACCAATCGATAACTCTTGACGCCAGGATTCCGAATATATAATTTATTCAATTTGACATGTGCCGTCCAAAAATTATGCTTTCTGCAGCAGTGTTGTCGCGTAAGCACGTACGGACCAACATCGTAAGTCGTACTACACGGTACGGTACGGTACGATTGGTACGATTGGTACGGTACGTACGGTACGATTGGTACGATTGGTACGGTACGTACGGTACGGTACGGTACAATTGGTACGAATTAAAAATGAATTTCCGGAGGGGGGGTCGTGCGTTTCGGCGTTTGCGAGGGCATTTTCATTACCAATGATGTTATTTCTATACAATAGTAGAAATTTTGGTCAAGAACGGACCATTTTGAACTGGCCGGGTGTGCATGGGGGGCTGAAAAGGGCCTACAGTGAGGGACACACACTCTTAGTTTAAGTTTATTTTGAGCTGCATTTTTGAAGGAGGCATGCATGCAAGGCTTGCTGAATGATTTAAAAAAGTTTAAAAATGATAAGATCTGCAGCTCTCGTACCGTACGTACCGTACACGACAACACTGTTCTGCAGCCTTCTGGGTGTGTTCTGGATAAATTAGCTTCGGCATTTTAGATTTTTGCACCTTACTTCTATGCACTGAGCGTTCTGTGGGTTTCAAGACTATTCATGTCCACCGGTGAACCTGATGCATGGCCACATCAACCTCGGCTACTTAAGGTGAGACCAGTGGTGGGTGCTTACCTGAAACGCAAAAGGGTTAAAAGTTGCAAGGTATGATGGCAAACAGCGGCGCCGTGACAAACAATACTGACCTGCTAGCTAACATGTGACTATGTGGCCGAGCGCTGCTAACTTATATCGTCCCACCTGCACAAGTCACTAAGGCTACAATCACCTTTAGAAAAGTCAAAGATCATCGCTTCAACAGGCTCGGACAGTGGGCACCACCAGCCAGCAGTGCAGACAAAGAAGCCGTCAGAGTCTGGCGTAGAATGGTAAGGTCGAAGGTCCAGGCCTTGGTATTCAGGGTGCCTGCGCAGCATTGGCACAATGATTGAGTCGGAGACGCACGGCAAGTCCTTATGTTTACAGCAACACCTTTTTTTTGGCGAATACAATCATTTTACCATTGGAAGGCGTCCCACACATGCGCATCCAAGCTCCTGCTGCATGCATCTTCACCGTTGCTTGTACCTCCTCTGGGCAAAGGGTTCAGCGCGATGAGCTGACAAAACACCTGCATTCAGTAGGCATTTTTGAACCTGGTGGGTCTGTGATCATGTAGTACAGCACTGTCCTGAAGCCTTGCACTCCGAGCGCGCTCCGAGCCAGTGGAAGCGCCTGGAGTTCTCCTCCGCTCACCACCAGACCTCATGTATAATTGGTCATATAATGAATTAATTTACCATCTCGAAGCTTCATCGGCCGTGTTTGAGTGATTTTGAATTTTGTCTCTGGTGCTCCCACGGCTTGGAGTGCACTCCGAGCGCACTCCGAGCGTGAGGCTTCAGGACAGTGCAGATGGTAGGACCTTAGAGCTGTGGAGGACGATGCGTTAAGCAACAGCCGTCGAGGTAGGAGCATCCATCAAATGAAGCAAGCATCTATCAATAATGCCCGTACCCTTGCTTTGCTTGGCACAATAGCTGCTCCGCTAGTGAGAAGTCTGTTTGATCTGGCCCCAGCAAGAATGTGGAGAGCGCCCTCGCCCAGCAGTCCTGAGTCAAAAACCTGCCACCCGAACACAAGGAACAGAAGGATTACAGCTGAATGTGTAGGACGCTGTATGCAAGCAAGGAACCAGAAGGCAGAGAATAATTGACATGTATCGTAGTATGAAGCATCAATAATGCCTGTCTCAGCTAGAAGATGTAAAGAGTAAAGAGCAATACCTATCTCCTTGAAGAAAAGGTCCCTAGTTGTTGAAGAAAAAAGTGACATTTGGCTAGGTGCATTCTCCACAACGTACCTCAAAAACAAGCACATCTGCTGGGCATGGAAGATCAGGCCCAACCTGGAGGTGTCTTGCATCTTTGTGGATTACAGAGATCTGTGCAAACCCCTGGTTGATACAAACAATCTGCTCGCAGAGCTCTGCAGTTCCGCCGTTGGACTCTGCTGCAGTAACATGGTCTGCGCCTGCCCTGCGCAATGGGGTTTGGTGTCAAAACAAGAATTATAGTGACCAAATATTCGCCACTGATGACCAGTACATCTGGGTACATAAATTTTCACCATACTCAGAAAGAAAGATACAATGCGTTTCAGACTGAAGTACAGACAGATGTATGCGTAAACCTTTGTGGAGCGATACCCGACGATGAGGTGCATGTAGTTTATAAATTGATTGATTCAATCGTCTCAACACACGGGACGGCAGTATGTCTGCTCTCGCGCGCATCCCGTTTACCGTGTCAGATTTGGAGCTTTTCTAAAATTATTATGTAGAAGCATAGAATCATGAAATGAACTTTGACTGCTGTGCAAATTTGACCGCATTAATATATAATTTATACTTAATTTGCATCCTTGAAAAATGTTGCTCTTGCGTTCTTTGAAAACGAACCCGTCCATCGTGAAGCCCTCCGTGGCAGCCTCCTTCCAGAGGCCTATGAGGGCCATGGCCACTAACGCAGCTGGGGGGGACAGCTACGGGGAGGCAGCTTCCCCGAGGAGTTACTCACAGTATGCAGTGTACAAGGTGTGGAAGTTGGTTATATGTGAAGTTTTCAACCTCGCGCTTGTGTCTGACACTGACATTCGTATGTCTGGCATAATGTGTGGGGGGGTGGAATTGTAAGCATCTACGCACACGTTTGGTCTGGCATGGAGATTAGCTCTGATCCTCATCACGCTTCGACCAAATATCCTGTGCCACAGGGCAAGGGAGCCATCACAGCCCAGCCCATCCCCCCCACCTGGGAGGTTAAGACAAGTTCGCGCGGAGCTGTAAACCAAAACGTGTGTAGGCAGTGGGGCTTCTAATCTGTCTCAGAGGGCCTCGATGCATGCAAGCCTGAGCCCGTGTTGACCCCTTTTTTGCCTACTTTCCATCTTGAAGGTCAAGCGCCAAGGGACATTCCTGCTGAAGTTTGCTAGTGTATTGCCTAGCCAGGGGACACAGGGCGGATTTGGGAACAGGAACTATGACTGGGCCAACGCGCTGACCATAAGCCTCAACGTAAGTCGTGGGGTTGTATTGGGTTGTTGGATAAACAGTAGCTGCGTTTGTGCGTAAACGTGGCATTCTACAAATGAATTCTGCCACTTGCTGGTGTTTGTGCGTAACAACACGGTCTTTGCTTCAGAGAGGCGCGCCTTCATGGGCTGGTCATTCCAATGCCTTTTCTTGTCTCTCTTGCCCGATGAATTTATTTTTGCCTGAAATGTTGGCTCCTCCTTTCTCATCTCTCTTTATAGGTGACCGAGCTGGCACAGCTTGCAGACATGAATCCGGCATCCTCCATGGTCCTCTACCACGACCCGGACAAGAACACCTCACAGGTGCGTGTGTGTGTGTGTGTGTTGGTGTGACTTTTGGGGGAGGAGCGGGGTCAGGGTTGTGTGTCTGGTCATGCTGCATTGTGCTGTGTTGCACGTTGCACAGACCAGAAAAGGTTCCGGTAGAAGCCGTCCGTCAGGAGCCTTTGCCATTGCACCCAAGGGTCGTGTTTAGCAAGGATAGGACAAACGCAACTGACCGACAGGTCTGCTCTCCTTACAATTAAAGGCCATCTGTTCTTGGGTCGCTTTTAAGGCCGCGATTTGGTCAAAACCCTTTTCCTGTAAGCGAACACTGTAAACACTATCATGTTTACACGCACACATGGTCACACAGGAAGGCAGCAGGCCCAAGCAGTTCGCCATAAACCCAGTGCCTCAGCAAGACGGCAACATGTTCTTTAGCTTGTCAGGCAAGGGGCCATCCGGACAGCAAAAGATTAACGTGACCGTATCACCTCCTGAATTTAAGGTGCGTACATTTTCTAGGGCCCCAGCCAGAACCGTATATCAGCTTTTCAAATACCGTGTACTGTAGGGACATGTACTCATTCCGCACCCCTCAAAAAAATATTTTTTACCCTGTCCGCACCAATCCGCACCCCTCTCAATATATAATTTAGTGCTTGCCGCACCAATCCGCAGGGGCAAAATGCCCTCAGAACCGCACCAAGAGACTCAGAGGTGCATTCCATAACACATTAACATAGTTTTTGTCCATGTGCACTGAAAATTATCAGAATGAGTCTGGTTCTGCTGAACTATGTCATCCATTGTACATTGTACATCAACTGGCACTGGTTTTGTCTTCTAATCATTCTTAACTCAAGTATCATCACCATCATCTTCCCCATCCCTCTCCTCACTGCCCCCCTCTTCACTGCCCCCCTCCTCACTCCCCTCTGCGTCACTCCCCTCCTCCTCACTCCCCTCCTCGCTGTCCTCACTGCTGCTGCCCTCACTGCTGCTGTCCTTGCGCTGCCTTTTCGATGTCTTTTTCTTTTTTGGGCATGCTGCTGGTGCTGCTGCTGCTGCTGCTGCTGCTGTCTGGGATCATGTGGTGCGGGGCTCTTTCCCACTCATGACCCGTCAAAAACTCAAAAGTAATTATTTAAGTTCAATCCGCACCCCCTCAAATATTTATATATTTCAGGGGGTGTGAGCTCGCCGCACCCCCCAAAAACAATATTTGCGTGATATATTGTTCGTACGGTATACCGTATTCTGTATATACGGAGAAATCGGTGATCTTAAGGTATGAATCATAATAGGCTCATTTTGTAGCTCTTCAAGAGCTGCACACCTGTATCCAATGTTGTTGTGCCAGAAAATCAAAGTTTGACGGGCTAGGCCTGTCCAAAGCCCAAAAGACCCCAAAGTGGCCATTTCCAGGGCAAAAAGAAGCCCAATTACTCTAACCACCAATAAAACATTGCGATTGGTGCAAATGCATGCATTTAAAGAAAGTGGGAAGCAAAGGGATTGCTAAATTAAAAGAGTTGCAAAGAATAAAAAACAGGGATAGGTCATACGGCGTAGGCGTATTATACGTCGTATCGTATTTATCACGTATATATCCGTATTTTTCGAATTGCTCCGTATAATACGATTTTGGGCACTTAACGAATTTTGCAGCCACAAGCCCCCCAGAGCACCCCAAAAGCACTCCCAGGCCCTCTAGAGCCCCCCAGAGGCACTTCCAAGCCCTCTAGAGCCCCCCAGAGGAACTCCCAGCCCCTCAGAACGTAGCATGATCACTTGCCTATTGCTACCACAACCCAGAAGGTGGTGCCTGTAGCGTAGATGAATTGTGCA
>Ga0307947_1000623_pt1 | contig 25653 bp, 29 predicted proteins | sample OrgLakmetagen232_FD_201840 | JGI IMG/M metagenome (GOLD analysis project Ga0307947, IMG submission 201840) | Saline water microbial communities from Organic Lake, Antarctica - #232 | ecosystem: Environmental > Aquatic > Non-marine Saline and Alkaline > Saline | place: Antarctica: Organic Lake...
GTGTTGCGCAGGCTAGTGTGTTGCACATGCTAGTGTGTTGCGCAGGCTAGTGTGTTGCACAGGCTAGTGTGTTGCGCAGGCTAGTGTGTTGCACAGGCTAGTGTGTTGCACAGGCTAGTGTGTTGCACAGGCTAGTGTGTTGCACAGAGGCTAGTGTGTTGCGCAGGCTAGTGTGTTGCGCAAGCTAGTGTGTTGCACATGCTAGTGTGTTGCGCATGCACTGTCATGCACATTTCACAGGCATTGTAGGCAAATCTCTCAGAGCCAGAGCCTTCAATGTGTCTGTGCGTTGACCTGGCACAGGCCTGATGCATATGTCATTGGTACCGGCAGTTGGGGTAATTGCACAGGCCCGATGCAAGCCATTGGTACCGGCAGTTGGGGTAATTGCACAGGCCTGATGCATGTCATTGGTACCGGCAGTTAGGGTAATTGCACAGGCCCCATGCATGCCATTGGTACCGGCAGTTAGGGTATTTGCACTTTCGCAAACATACCACAGGTGACAAGTGCACGTGTGATCTTTTCCTGAACCCAACAGCACCTTTTCTCTTCCTCCACAGGCACCCTACGGTGGGCTTGATGTCTGCGCCACCTCACCCCGTGCGTGTGTGACGTCTTACCCTGTCAGCTTGAAGCACGGCCTCATCTGGGTCTGGCCAGATGCCGCGCCAGGCAAGCTTGTGTGTATATGTTTGTATATGCATATGTTTGTGTGAGCTAATATGTGTATTTGCGCATGTATGCATCGGTTTATGTGTGTGAGTTTATTTTATTCTTGTTCAGTGTTCAGCAAGGTACTGCCGCTGTGTGCGAGGAGCTCCTCATTATTTTTCATCCCATCCCCGGCAACTGAAATCCTTGAGGAATGAAAATAGAGCTGGCCAGAACCGTATATGTGCACCATGTATGACCTTTTAATTGGAGATTTGCCTGCCAAAAACACTGTATATACACCGTATATATATGGTTCTGGCCAACCCTAAAAATAGAGTATGACCGGTATGTCATGCGTGGTTCCGTATTTGCTGATGGCCACCGGGACGCTCTCAGGCCCTTGCCGGAAAATTCATGATGCAGCGCACAGGAATTCACACATCATTTTGTGGTTGGAAGCAGTGGCCACGAGAAAGCCCTCCCTAGGTCCCTAGGCCTATCCAACACACATTGATGACACAATGCGCACAAACACGACCCACAGATCGCTTTGTGGTCGCCAGTGGCCACGAGGAAGCCCCTGAGGCACCCCCCGAGCAGGGCAAGGACGGACTCACCTGGTACACCTTCTTGCCTTGGTACGTGGGCAGTATGTGCAGTACGTCACACACACACACAAACACACACACACACATACAAAGTAAATGTTGTGGAAAGTAAGGTTGCAATTTCAAACCTAATCGGCACACACTGCTTTGAAATGTAAGGGCAAAGGACGGACTCACCTGGTACACCTTCTTGCCTTGGTACGTGGGCAGTATGTGCAGTACGTCACACACACACACACACACATACAAAGTATATGTCATGGAAAGTAAGGTTGCAATTTCAAACCTGATCGGCACACACTGCTTTGAAATGTAAGGGCAAAGGAAGGACTCACCTGGTACACCTTCTTGCCTTGGCGCGGTGAGATTCACGTGAATTTGAGTTACAAAGCACACCCAAGCAACCCCAAGCACACCCAAAATCAACGTAATACATGCAAATCATGCAAATCAACGCATTACACTTATGTTGTGCGCATTGGATTTGGATTAGGATTACAAAATTACAATGGCCCACGGCCCTCAGTCAAGGCGTTTGACTGACTGCTAGCCTTTGCTCATTGGTTAGAAGCAACCTGTGCTCGTGGCACCCCTGCACACGAGCCTGCACCCTTCACCCACACCATTTGCTTCTCCCCCCTGTAAAGAGTTGCACACACCTCCCCCTCGACCTGCTCTGCTCTTGCTCTTACACACACCACCCTTGCACGCGTCTTTGACCTTGACCTGCTCTGCTCTTGCACTTACACACACCACCCTTGCACGCGTCCTTGACCTTGACCTGCTCTGCTCTTGCTCTTACACACACCACCCTTGCACGCATCACCATTGCTTGCGTCACCCTCGCTTTCAGGCGCCCTTACACTCAGCACACTTGAGCTCTACTCCCCTTACACACACACACACCCGTGCCTTTGTACTCTGCATTCTCGCTTACACCCTAAAATACAGCATCCTTACGTACAGCACCCTCAAACACAGCACCATTACACACACACCCTTAATATCTACACCCCTGCACGCATGTGCCCTTGTACCCTGCACCTTAAACACAGAACCCTTACAAACAGCACCCTCAAACACAGCACCATTACACACACACCCTCAATATCTACACCCCTGCACGCACGTGTCCTTGCACCCTGCACCTTAAAAACACAGAACCCTTACGTACAGCACCCTCAAACACAGCACCATTACACACACCCTTAATATCTACACCCCTGCACGCATGTGCCCTTGTACCCTGCACCTTAAACACAGCACCCTTACGTACAGCACCCTCAAACACAGCACCATTACACACACGCCCTTAATATCTATACCCCTGCACGCATGTGCCCTTGCACTCTGCACCTTAAACACAGCACCCTTACGTACAGCACCCTCAAACACAGCACCATTACACACACACCTTTAATATCTACACCCCTGCACGCGTGTGCCCTTGCATCCTGCATCCTTGCACTCTACAACAATACACACTGCACCCTTTCATGCATGCTAGCACACCACCCTTACACGCACGCCTGCACCCCTCTTGTCGACTCCCTTCCGTTGGTCCTTCGTGCAGGTTTGCACGCACTTTTCCTTACTCCGTTGAGACCCTGTTTGACAACACTTTGGACCCCAGCCATGTGAGTAGTGCGTGGGTTTGTGTGCATAAATACTGTGCATGCAAATGTACACTTCATACTTCACATTCCACATCACAGAGGTATGCACTAGTCTGAAGGCTTTACGGAGCTGCATCCGATGTGAGGTCTGCGTTAGAGAAAGGAGCATCGGCGCCCTTACTTAAAAAATGACGTGCTTGACACCTAAGAAAAAGTGGCTCTTCAGGGCACCGAAAAGGCTCCCATTTTCAGCCTGGGTCATTTTCGTTGACAGTCTAGAGCATTTTCATTGGCGACCTGGATCTTTGCAATGGCCCACTTGCAGGTGCCTTGGAGCCACCACGGCGTGATTGGCAACAGAGAGAAAGTGACACCCCTGGTCATCAAGGTGTGCGTGTTGTGTGTGCGTGTGTGTGTATACGTGTGTGCGTGTCGTGTGTGCGTGTGTGTGTATACGTGTGTGTGCGTGTGTGTGTGTGTTTGTGTTTGTGTGTGAGGAGGAGATCTGAGGAGATCTGGTCAGTTGAGTCAGATGCGAGGAAGGGGGGGTCGAGTGCCGACAACATGAACTAAAATTGTGTACGATGAGACTCCTGTGTTGTAATTGATGAGCTTGTGACTGAAGAGGATAAGGCACGCACATGAAAGAGGACAGGGCACGCACATAGAGAGTATGGATGAGACTCCTGTGCTGTTACTGAAGAGCTTGTGACTGAAGAGGAGAAGGCACACGCATAAAAAGTGTGGATGCAGAGGGGAGGTTTCGTTCTGTCAACATTAGTCGTCTCCCGTTTATATTGGGGTGTGAGAACATGTCATTTTATGTCCGGTGCCCCTTTCCTACCCTTTCTGGGATGGCAGCAAGCCTTTGTATGGAGACACAGACACACTCATAACACGCATACACACACACTCTCTGAATGACAGCAAGCCTTGGCTCCCTCAATTGGCAAAGTTGAGCAAGAACAAAAAGAGGAAAAGCCTTGATTTTTATTGTATTTATTGTCCTCTCAATGCAACAGGCTCAAGCTCTCTCATCGTCCATCTCGGTATTTCACTGATAGATGACTAATTGTCACGCTTATTGAGATATGCCGCCGTACTTCAGCTTTCTTGACCGCAATTTAAGTGCCGTACCGTATACGTCGTGCAATACGGTGCATATACAGTCTGTTTGAAAATACGGTTTCCGATCGTAAAGTATGGTGCCACCGTACAGTACAATTTTGACCGTAATTTGGCCGTTTGGCTCCAATTTCGACCCAAAACATTCCTTGTCTTTTTGCAACAATTAGTTATGAATAAAACACATATTATCAACCAGGAATTAAGTACTGCGTCCGAATTTGAGTTTCCATGCAAGCCACTGCTGGGCCCTTCCCCCAAGCTGATACAGCCTCAACCCAGCCCCAGGGTCGTCCAGGGAAGCATTGTGTGGCGTCAGCACGTAAGAAGAGCATGCTGGAGGTGGAAATGGGAGGTGTTTGGGGCGGAAAGGCCTTTCTGAGGCCAACTTTGCACTGGCAGTGCCAGCTCTTGAGCTGATGCAGCCCCAACCCAGCCTCAGGGTCGTTCAGGGAAGCATTGTGTGGCGTCAGCACATGGGAGGAGCACACCAAGGAGCAAAAATGGGAGGTTTTGGGGTGGAGAGGCCTTTCTGAGGCTATTTTTGCACTGGCAGTGCCAGCTTGGCACCGTACCTTACACCGTACTGTATTTCACCGTAAAATAACCATTAACCAATTATATATATAACCATATGTAACCATTACTGTAAAATAACCATACCATAAAATACGGTAAAACACGGTAAATACGGTAAAATACGGTAAATACGGTGTGACATTTACGTTAGTACGCCGTATTACAACAAAGACGGTCCGTATCGTATAAACTGTAAACATACCGTACCGTACGATTCAACAAGCCTGCTACTTGTGGTGTACATCGTGATGATACTCATGCTGATTGTAGCGTTGATGGTGAGAATAGTACATTATGATGGTAATTATGCTGATTGTAGTGTGCATGAATGATAATTATGCTGATTGTAGTGTGCATGGTAGTTGTGCTGATTGTAGCGTTGATGGTGAGAATTGTACATTATGATGGTTTTAATGCTGATTGTAGTGTGCATGATGAATATGCTGGTTGTAGTGTGCATGATGAATATGCTGGTTGTAGTGTGCATGATGATTTTGCTGATTGTAGCGTTGATGGTGAGAATTGTACATTATGATGATAATTATGCTGATTGTAGTGTGCATGAATGATGATCATGCTGATTGTAGTGTGCATGGTAAACATGCTGGTTGTAGTGTGCATGAATGATAATTCTGCTGGTTGTAGTGTGCATGAATGATGATTATGCTGATTGTAGTGTGCATGAATGATAACTATGCTGATTGTAGTGTGCATGGTAATTGTAGTGCTGATTGTAGTGTGCATGGTAATTGTAGTGTTGATGATGAGCATTGTGCCTATCGTACGTCAGTAGCAAATAGCAAGTGCTGGCTCTGACACAGCTGGATACGCTTACCCCTTGACTCTGACGTAGGCTCACACACACACAGCTAGCCCATCAGCATTTTTGTGTGCAACCACCCTCCCTCCAACTACGGTTGGCCTGCAAGCCTTATCTCAACACAACAATGAGGTGTAGGTGTGTGAATTAATTAACGTGTGCACGGGAGCGTCAAAGTGTTACATGGGTTGTCCACCCCAGTATCTCTCCTACGTGCGTGTGTGTGCCTGTGTATGTACGTGTGTGTGTGCGTGTGTGTGTGCGTGTGTGTGTGTGCGTGTGTGTGTATGTGTGTGTGTGTCGATATGGGCATTCCACCCTGACACCTGGCACCACCCTCTGCTGACCTGTTTGATTACGCACGAGCTTACACACGTGCTTACACACATGCATGCACGTTACCCTCTCCCAGATGGTGGACCCCGTCAGCCCCAAAGGCCTGCGTGTGAAGTACAACAGTTCAGGAACAGAGGCCACGGCCACAAACCTGAGTGGAAAAGAAGACCCGTCTACTATCTACATGCAGGTGTGTGTGTCTGTGTTTGTGTGTGTCACCCCGAATGTACATTTGAGAGTCTGCGTGTGCGCACGTGTCTTATGAGTACATGAGCATACGTGGTGTGTGTATGCGTGCGTGCGTACGTGTGTGTGTACGTGTCTGCATGTCTCATTTTCTTGCTCCAGGGCTTGCACCTTTGTTTGCACTACACCAGCTGTGCAGGGATGCATCTGTACCATAACACTGGTGCACACGTGTGGTTGCACATACCCACTCAATGGCTCGACTCTTTTTTCGTGATCTCTTCATTTCCCGCACCTTCAAGCACCGTGCTTCTCAAACAACATGTTTCATGGACACACTCTAAGGACACATCTAAGGACACACTCTAAGGACACACATGTTTCCTTTAATGTGCAGTACCGTGCTCCCCACACTCTCGTGTACGACACCCTGCGTGAAGATGGCACTCGCTCCAAGCTGCTGGCTTACGCCACACCCAGCGCCCCTGGAGAGTGAGTGTGTGTGTGTGTGTGTGTGTGTGTGTGTGCGCGTGCGCGTTTAAGGGGTGGGGTTGGGGATGCAACTGTGGGTGTGGATGGACCTGTGGGTTCGAGTGCACCTCTAGGGATGCGTTACACATAGCGCCCAGGACAGTGTGTGTGTGTTTGTGTGTTTGTGGGGTAGGGGTGGAGATGCAACTGTGGGTGTGGGTGTGGATAGACCTTTGAGTGTGCGTGTACCGAAGGATGTGTTACACTGAGCGCCTCTGGAGAGTGAGAGTGAGAGTGTGTGTGTGAGTGTGTGTGTGTGAGTGTGCGTGTGCGTGTGTGTGTGTGTGTGTGTGTAGGGGGGGGGATGGGTTGTGTGTGTGAGTTGCAACTGTGGGTGTGGATGGAATTTTGGGTGTGTGTCTGTGAGGGTGTATTACGAGAAATGTGTTGCAATACAGCACAGGCACGTTGGCTTGCACACCTGCGCACAGCCGTCGCTCCAGCCTGGAACACAGCCTTCATTTCAATACTGTTGCATGTGCTACGCTGTATTTTGTGAGAGCACACACGTGTAGGGTTGGCCAGAACCGTATATACGCTGTACATGACCGTATATTTGATGAAGTCTCTGCACAAAATACCGTATGCTCACCGTATATATAAGGTTCTGGCCAACCCTACACATGTGCATGTTTCAGGCTGCAGGCATGCTCCACGGATGTGTGTGTGTATGTGTGTGTGTGTGAGTTGCAACTGTGGATGTGGATGGATTTTTGGGTGTGTGTCTGTGAGGGACCATGTGTTGTACCCTGTTGTGCCAATATCTTAATTCAACCCTCAATCCTCAAGCAAACTCACCTTCACGCACACACACATACACACACCTTCACACACTACACACACACACATGCATGTGCATTCACTTGGGCGATCCTGATGCAACAAACGCACGTGCGTGTGCATTTGCTCGCACACAGGTGCATGGTCATCGCTCAGACCTGGGACACCCGCCCCACAATCATGAACAAGCTTGCCCTGCCTGCGTGGCTGGCACACCTGCTGTTTATGAAGGCAGCAGATGGGGACATGGTGCTGCTCAAAGTAGGCACATGTGTAGAGTTGGCCAGAACCGTATATAGTATATACACACCGTATATGACCGTAGTATGTATGGTGATTTCCCTGCCAAAAATACCGTATATACACCGTATATACCTATAAATGTATGGTGCTGCTCAAAGTAGGCACATGTGTAGAGTTGGCCAGAACCGTGGTGATTTCCCTGCCAAAAATACCGTATATACACCGTATATACCTGTAAGTGTATGGTGCTGCTCAAGGTAGGCACATGTGTAGAGTTGGCCAGAACCGTGTATACACACCGTATATGACCGTATGTATGGTGATGGTGATTTCCCTGCCAAAAATACCGTATATACACCGTATATACCTATAAATGTATGGTGCTGCTCAAGGTAGGCACGTGTGGTCATCCCGGTATGTTGCACGTGTGTGAGCGTGCGTGTGCGTGTGTGTGTGTGTGCGTGTGTGTGTGCGTGCGTGTGTGTGAGTGCGTGCGTGCGTGTTTGTGTGCGTGCGTGTGTGCGTGCGTGTGTGTGTGCGTGCGTGTGCGTGTGTGTGCGTGTGCGTGCGTGTGCGTGTGTGTGATTTGTGTGCGTGCGTGTGTATGTGCGTGTATGTATGTGCGTGCGCGTGCATGTTAGGAAGTTTTTTCTGGGACTTATGGTGATGCTGCTGGGTGCATGTGCTAGGGCATCTAGCATAGTGCCAGGAGAAAGCTCCATACATTTAGTGTGCCACCTTTCCTTGTACGTATGGTGTGCGCTTTGTGCAGCAGCTCTGTGTGCAAGAGCTAGGTGTCTTTTCGTGCACGTGTGGTGCGCTCTGTGTGTAGCAGCTCTGTGTGCAGGAGCTCAGTGAGTGTCGTTTCGTTCGTGTGTGATGCGCTCTGTGTGTAGCAGCTCTGTGTGCAGGAGCTCAGTGAGTGTCGTTTCATGCACGTGTGACACACTCTGTGTGGTGTGCGCTGTGTGCAGGAGCTCAGTGAGTGTCGTTTTGTGCGTGTGTGATGCGCTCTGTGTGGTGTGCTCTGTGTGCAGGAGCTTGGTGAGTATCGTTTCATGCACGTGTGACACGCTCTGTGTGGTGTGCGCTGTGTGCAGGAGCTTGGTCAGTGTCGTTTCATGCACGTGTGACACGCTCTGTGTGGGGTGCGCTGTGTGCAGGAGCTCAGTGAGTGTCGTTTCGTTCGTGTGTGATGCGCTCTGTGTGTAGCAGCTCTGTGTGCAGGAGCTCAGTGAGTGTTGTTTCGTGCGTGTGTGATGTGCTCTGTGTGGTGTGCTCTGTGTGCAGGAGCTTGGTGAGTGTCGTTTCATGCACGTGTTACATGCTCTGTGTGGGGTGCGCTGTGTGCAGGAGCTCAGTGAGTGTCGTTTCATGCACGTGTGACACGCTCTGTGTGGTGTGCGCTGTGTGCAGGAGCTCAGTGAGTGTCGTTTCGTGCGTGTGTGATGCGCTCTGTGTGGTGTGCTCTGTGTGCAGGAGCTTGGTGAGTGTCGTTTCATGCACGTGTGACACGCTCTGTGTGGTGTGCGCTGTGTGCAGGAGCTTGGTGAGTGTCGTTTCATGCACGTGTTACACGCTCTGTGTGGGGTGCGCTGTGTGCAGGAGCTCAGTGAGTGTCGTTTCGTTCGTGTGTGATGCGCTCTGTGTGTAGCAGCTCTGTGTGCAGGAGCTCAGTGAGTGTCGTTTCGTGCGTGTGTGATGTGCTCTGTGTGGTGTGCTCTGTGTGCAGGAGCTTGGTGAGTGTCGTTTCATGCACGTGTGACACGCTCTGTGTGGGGTGCGCTGTGTGCAGGAGCTCAGTGAGTGTCGTTTCATGCACGTGTGACACGCTCTGTGTGGGGTGCGCTGTGTGCAGGAGCTTGGTGAGTGTCGTTTCGTGCGTGTGTGGTGCGCTCTGTGTGCAGCAGCTCTGTGTGCAGGAGCTTGGTGAGTGTCATTTCGTGCATGTGTGGCGCGTTTTGTGTGGTGTGCCCTGCATGCAGCAGCTCTGTGTGCAGGTGCTCTCTGAGTACAGGAGCAACAAGCGGTTGGATGGTTATGTACCAAACCAATGCGTGTAGTTCTTAACTTTGAAGTAAGCTCTGTGTGCAGCACCTCTGTGTGCAGCACCTCTGTGTGCAGCACCGCTGTGTGCAGGTCATGCACACTGCAGGAGCAAAAAGTAAGCACATACCCAGGATCTGGCTGGCGTTGGATCTACCGGACCTCACTGAGTCTGAAAGTAGTTTTTCCGGTTGCCTCTCTATTGGCTGCTCAGAGCGGGAGCAAATGGGAACTATGCCTGGGCTGCCAAAAGGCTACCGTGCACTCTACACGCCCATGCTGTGCCTGTGTGATTAAAAGGGGTTGCCTCTCTATTGGTTGAGTGCCTGTGTGATTTAAAGGGGTTGCCTCTCTATTGGCTGCTGGGTGCAGGAGCAAGAGGCAACAATTCCTGAGCTGCCAAAAGGCTGGCGCGAGTTCTACTTGCCCACACCAGCAGACACCGCTGTGCGCATGTGGAGGCAGTGGGTGGATAGGTGAGTGAGAAGCATGTGTGTACTGCGTGGTGTGGGTGTGCGCATGTGGAGGCAGTGGGTGGATAGGTGAGTGAGAAGCATATATGTAGGGTTGGCCAGAACCATATACATACGGTATATATGGTAGGGAAATTACCAAATATACGGTCATATACAGTGTATTTGTACGGTTCTGGCCAACCTTACATATATTTACTGCGTGGTGTGGGTGTGCGCATGTGGAGGCAGTGAGTGGAGAAGTGAGTGAGAAGCATGTGTCTTGAATGGTGTGGGTGTGGTTGTGGCTCAATGTGTGTACGTGCAGGTGGATGGGATATGATTGTGCGGGTGTGTGTGCGTGTGTCCGATTGTGTGTCTGTGCGTGTGTGTGTGCGTGTGCGCGTGATGCGTGTGCGTGTGTGCGTGTGCGTGTGCGTGTGCGTGTGCGTGTGCGTGTGCGTGTGCGTGTGTGTGTGTGTGCGTGTGCATGTGTGTGTGTGCGTGTGCGTGCTTGTGTGCGTTTGGGTGTAGGTGTATGTACTGTGTGCCTGTTAAAGTGAGGTGGCGTTGCTTGCCCCCAAACTGGAGGTCACAGGCACATAGTGTAGCATGTGAGCATGTGTCTGAGATCGCGCATTCTAACAGTCAGGCCAGCCTTTCCTGTGGGATTTCTTGTCCCGATGCACAAAACAATGCATGTAAGCACGAAGGAACCTTGATTAGCTAGCTAGATCTAAGCACCCCTGCACACTCAGTTCGTGGCCAGGTGGGCAGGGTGGAAATCCCTGCCAAAATTGGGATTCCAAAAGCTCCTCTCTGGTGTCAGCAAAGCACCAGGGCTGTTTTCGTTAATGTTGGGGACACCTCGGTGAAGGTCCAGGGTCTGGGATGAAGGTCCGGTTTCGGACCCCCCTTTGGCAGGGCCCCACAAATGCATTCATGGTCACACATATGCAGGGGTCACACAAATGCAACGCAAATACCCCACAAAAAAAGGTGTGATTTACAATCAGGCAACAACTGCTAACCTGTTTGGGGCTGTGTTTGTTCCACACTCAGGTGGTGGCCAGACAGTATGTTTCCAGGGTTTCCAGGAATGCACCGTTTTTGCCCAGCAAGCAGGCCCACGCACTCTGTCCTGTAGGGGCAAATTTTCAACACCCTTTTTTTGCTTTGATGGGTATAATTTGACCCTAAACCTATCTGGGAACAAAAAAAGAAATGGTAAATTTTGGACCAGAACCCGCATTTCCACACCCATGCCACCTTTCTGGCAGGGAAACGGCACAAATCGAGCCACCCACTCACACCCTTGACCCCAAACTTTAATCTTATGCAGGTTTGTTAAATTTATGTACAAAAACCATTGGGTGACCTCAGATGTGCATTTCGGGAAATTGGCATTAATTCCTTTTTTTGGGTGGGCTTGACTGGGCTGAGTAACGGTCACACAAACACACTTAATGCGTGTGTTAGATCACCACTTAAATGTGTGTCTAAGATCACACAACGTCACACACCTCAGGCAAGCATGGTCGGCACCAGCTACAACAATTATACCAAGAAGTCATAGCAGACTGCCGCCCCCAAAACCCCCACTCCATCCGCATTCATAACTGCCGCTACACAAATGCATTCATTGTCACACAAATGCATTCATACATGTGCATCCATCCGTGGTTACACAAATGCATCCGTGGTCACACAAGTGCATGCATTGACGGTCACACATGTGCATTCATACATGTGCATGCATTGACAGTCACACAAATGCATTTATGGTCACACAAATGCATTCAAACATGTGCATGCATTCACGGTCACACAAATGCATTCATGGTCACACACTTATCTTTCGTAATCCTTAGGTTCACGAGCGGCACCAGCCATGGGCCCTATCAGCTCGCCAACAAGGCAGAGCAGGTGGCCGCCATCAAGGCCGCACGCAACAAGACCAAGCAGGCTACGCTAGATAGGTGAGGCCTGAGTGTGTCAGTGTATTACGCTAGATAGGTGAGGCCTGAGTGTGCCAGTGTATTACGCTAGATAGGTGAGGCCTGAGTGTGCCAGTGTATTACGCTAATACGTTTAAGACCAAGCAGGCTACGCTAGATAGGTGAGGCCTGACTGTTTTAGTGTATTACGCTAATACGCTATTACGCTAGATTGGTGAGGCCTGAGTGTGTTAGTGTATTACGCTAATACGCTATTACGCTAGATTGGTGAGGCCTGAGTGTGTTAGTGTATTACGCTTATACGTTATTACGCTAGATTGGTGAGGCCTGAGTGTGTTAGTGTATTACGCTTATACGTTATTACGCCAGATAGTTGAGGCCTGAGTGTGTTAGTGTGTTATGCTATTACGCTACTACGCTAGATAGGTGAGGCCTGAGTGTGCCAGTGTATTACGCTAATACGCTATTACGCCAGATAGGTGAGGCTCAGTGTGTGGGTGTGTCAGTGTATTACGCTGATACGCTATTACGCTAGATAGGTGAGGCCTGAGTGTGTTAGTGTATTACGCTAATACGCTATTACGCTAGATTGGTGAGGCCTGAGTGTGTTAGTGTATTACGCTTATACGTTATTACGCCAGATAGTTGAGGCCTGAGTGTGTTAGTGTATTACGCTAATACGCTATTACGCCAGATAGGTGAGGCTCAGTGTGTTGGTTTGTTTGTGTATTACGCTAGTACGCTATTAAGCCAGATAGGTGAGGCCTGAGTGTGTCAGTGTATTACGCTCATACGCTATTACGCCAGATAGGTGAGGCTCAGTGTGTCGGTGTGTCAGTGTATTACGCTAATACGTTATTATGCCAGATAGGTGAGGCTCAGTGTGTCAGTGTGTCAGTGTAATACGCTATTACGCTAGATAGGTGAGGCCTGAGTGTATGTTGGGTGTGGGTGTTAGTGTGGGTGTGCATCACTGTAGTTTGCAAATTATTGTATACCGTACAGACTTTATATCACCGCGCAAAAATATCGTTTTTCGCCCTGCGGGGTGACTGCGCGCACGAAAAATATCTATTTATTTTGGGGGTGCGGGATTGAAAAACGGGGATTTTTGGCGTATTTTTGAGCCTGTCAGGCAAAAACCCCTGTGCGGGGTTGGTGTAAATTTAATATTTCCAGGGTGCAGGGTTGATGCGGGAGTGTGAAACTAGTTTTTTGGGGCTGCGGACTGAACCCAAGTCTGTACGGTACTGCCGACCAAAGGTTAGTCATCCTGATTTGAGAGATGCTACCTCTCACCGAACGTGCGCACCTCTCTGTTGTTTTAACAAATTTGGGCCACCACACATTGCATACGCATGCATGCGTCTGGCAAGTGTTCGTGTACCTGGCCGGCCCTTCCTTATTGTGTTTCCGTAAGTGCTGCAGTGCGATATATATGTACATAAATAAATATATATATATACATAAATAGATATGTTTAGAGGACTTCCCTGATTGTGTTTGTGAATGTGCTAACTAGGTACACTGTCTGTTACACACACGTACATGTACAGACGCACACGCACACGCACATGTGCACACACATGTACAAGCGTGCACATCCATACATGCACGCACGCATACGTGCATGCGCATACACACACACACACACACACACATACACACACGCAGGTTCAACCAGCACGTGGTGCACTGCCCTTCTTGCCAAGGAGCCATGAAGGGCTTCAAAGCCGGCACTTGGGTGATGGGTGTGGCTGCTGCCGTGTGCGCCCAGATGGCGGGCCTGGTTGCACTGAGGGTTGTAGGGCCAGCAGCAGGTGTGTGTTTGTGTGTGTGTATGTGTTACTCTATCAGTGTATTAGTGTTTCTGTGTATGGGGGCAGCGATAGACAGTAGATTTGCCTGCACAGAAAGTTTTGAGGCTAGATTTTAGTGTGTGTGCACGTTTCTGTGTCTATGTTAACAAAATCGAGTGTGTGTATGTATGTGATTAGCTCTTGCAACAGCTGCATCAGCAACACGCGCATGCACAAATGTATCATTCCAGATTCACGATCACAGCTCGCGTGTGCCCATTCTTACGACAGCATGACACAAACAGTGCCTTGCAGCTCACGTGTGCCCATTCTAACGACAGCATGACACAAACGATGCATTTCAGCTCACATGTGCCCATTCTTACGATAGCATGACACAAACAGTGCCTTGCAGCTCACGTGTGCCCGTTCTTACAACAGCATGACACAAACAGTGCCTTGCAGCTCACGTGTGCCCATTCTTACAACAGCATGACACAAACGATGCCTTGCAGCTCACGTGTGCCCATTCTTACAACAGCATGACACATACAGTGCCTTGCAGCTCACGTGTGCCCATTCTTACGATAGCATGACACAAACAGTGCCTTGCAGCTCACGTGTGCCCATTCTTACAACAGCATGACGCAAACAGTGCCTTGCAGGTGCTGTGCTGCCTCTGAACCCTAGCCCTAAAACCTAACACCCATGACCCGATCCTCACTTAACCTGTGAAGCCCCTGTGTGTAGGTGCTGTTTGCTCTCCCCCTAAGCAGGTGCTGTTTGCTCTGGAATCGTATCCCTTAAGCAGGTGCAGTGTGCCATTTTGAGGCCCTGTGCGGTGCACATTCACAGAATACAGACACATGCAGCGGTGGCGGTTTATTCTTGCTCTTTCCAGAAGTTTGTCTGTCACAGACGCCTCACTGGTGACACACGCAGTCATAGACGCTTATATCTTCACAGGTGACACACGCAGTCTTAAACGCTTCACTGGTGACACAGGCATGTCACAGACGCTTATATCTTCACAGGTGACACACGCAGTCTTAGACGCTTATATCTTCACAGGTGACACACGCAGTCATAGACGCTTATATCTTCACAGGTGACACACGCATGTCATAGACGCTTATATCTTCACAGGTGACACACGCATGTCAAGACGCTTATATCTTCACAGGTGACACACGCATGTCAAGACGCTTATATCTTCACAGGTGACACACGCATGTCAAGACGCTTATATCTTCACAGGTGACACACGCATGTCATAGACGCTTATATCTTCACAGGTGACACACACATGTCATAGACGCTTATATCTTCACAGGTGACACACGCAGTCATAGACGCTTATATCTTCACTGGTGACACACGCATGTCATAGACGCTTATATCTTCACAGGTGACACGCAGTCATAGACGCTTATATCTTCACAGGTGACACACGCATGTCATAGACGCTCATATCTTCACAGGTGACACACGCAGTCATAGACGCTTATATCTTCACAGGTGACACACGCATGTCATAGACGCTTATATCTTCACATGTGACACACGCAGTCATAGACGCTCATATCTTCACAGGTGACACACGCGTGTCATAGATGCTTATATCTTCACAGGTGACGCACGCATGTCATAGACGCTTATATCTTCACTGGTGACACACACAGTCTTAGACGCTTATATCTTCACAGGTGACACACGCAGTCATAGAGACTTCACTGGTAACACACGCATGTCATAAACGCTCATAGTGTAGGCCTGCCATAGACGCTTCACTGGTGACACGCATGAGTTTGCCGGAGTTGGCAATTGTGGTCGACCGATCCCAAAGGTGGCAGAGGAACATCCTGAAAGAAAGATATGAGTGGCTGATAGATATGAGTGGCTTTTGACGAGCGGTTGTTCCCAAACTCCTCCTATTTATTCCATCGCAGGAGCTACTCTGTTCCTGAGCCTCCTAACAGTGCCCCTGCACACAAAAGCAGCCACAGCGTGCCTCCTGGCAGCTGTACCCATTCTAATCAGTGTTGTGCACCTGACGCTTGACGGCGTCAATGGTAAATGACGCTGACGGCGTAATTTATGTCAAATTGACGGTGAAAATAGTAAATTATGCCGTCAATCGTCAGTGTTTAGTGACGATAACGCCGTTATTTACGATCGTTATTTACGGTGCCATTTTTGAATGACGCCGTATGTGCACAACACTGATTCTAATGGAAGCAACTCAGTTGTGCACCCTCCCCCTTATAGCATTCGTGCCATGCTGTGCCTATGCCTTCGCACCCTTGAAGAGCTCTAGCATATACTAGGGTGTGTATAGCAGCATTTACTGAGTCACTGTATACCCCACAGTCACAGGCGCTGTGTTTTCCTCCCTGGGCGCTGCTTCCTGCCCCTCTGCACGCTTTTGCAAAACGGTGACGAAGCGCTGCACTGTTATGCGCCCTTCTCAACCTCCATTTGCCCCCTTCCTTGTGCCTGGACAGGCGCTGTGTTTTCCTCCCTGGGTGCTGCTTCCTGCCCCTTCGCACGCTTTTGCAAAACGGTGAAGAAGCGCTGCACTGTTATGCGCCCTTCTCAACCTCCATTTGCCCCCTTCCTTGTGCCTGGACAGGAGCTGTGTGTTCCCTGGGCGCTGCTTCCTGCACCTCCGCACGCTTTTGCAAAACGGTGACAAAGCGCTGCACTGTTATGCGCCCTTCTCAACCTCCCTGTGCCCCACCCTTCCTCGTGCCTGGACAGGCGCTATGTTTTCCTCCCTGGGCGCTGCTTCCTGCCCCTCTGCACGCTTTTGCAAAACGGTGACGAAGCGCTGCACTGTTATGCGCCCTACTCAACCTCCATTTGCCCCCTTCCTTGTGCCTGGACAGGCGCTGTGTTTTCCTCCCTGGGTGCTGCTTCCTGCCCCTTCGCACGCTTTTGCAAAACGGTGAAGAAGCGCTGCACTGTTATGCGCCCTTCTCAACCTCCATTTGCCCCCTTCCTTGTGCCTGGACAGGAGCTGTGTGTTCCCTGGGCGCTGCTTCCTGCACCTCCGCACGCTTTTGCAAAACGGTGACAAAGCGCTGCACTGTTATGCGCCCTTCTCAACCTCCCTGTGCCCCACCCTTCCTTGTGCCTGGACAGGAGCTGTGTGTTCCTTGGTAGCTGCTTCCTGCCCCTCTGCACGCTTTCGCAAAAGGGTGACGAAGCGCTACACTGTTATGCGCCCTTCTCAACCTCCATTTGCCCCTTTCCTTGTGCCTGGACAGGCGCTGTCTTTTCCTCCCTGGGCGCTGCTTCCTGCCCCTCTGCACGCTTTTGCAAAACAGTGACGTAGCACCGCACTGTTATGCGCCCTTCTCAACCTCCATTTGCCCCACCCTTCCTTGTGCCTCGACAGGAGCTGTGTGTTCCCTGGGCGCTGTGTCTGTGCCCCTGCATGTGCTAGTGGCAGCTGCGTGCCTCCTGGCAGCTGCAGCCTGCACTAAGATGGCCTTGGTGTGCAGCCACACCGCACGTTCCTTTGTGTTTGAGGACTACGTGCATGCCCACATATAAAGAATCTTACAGCTGCCAAGCTTGCTGTGGTAGGCTGTGGCGTTTAGTGTGCAGCAACACTGCACGTGCCTTTGTGTTTGAGGGCAACGTGCATGTCTAATCCGACACCTGCCGAGATGTTGAGGTGGGCTGGCAATAAATCTGCAGCGGCATAACACGTGCCTTTATGTATTGTTGCTAAATGCACGTCCATATAGAGACGCTGAGCCATAGAGCAGAGGCAGACGCAGCCCTCTTTGCCCTTTGAAAAGTGAGAAGCCAATGCATTATGATGTCTGTGTGCGGCAAGCAGCAAGCATTCGTACGGAGCAAGGAAACCTGAGTCACTGTTCAGGAGTGAATATATGTGTATGGCTGTGTGATGACAAAGAAGCGTGGGTAGTTAGATTTCGTGATATGGTTTTCCGTGATGAATGAAAGAGCAATCCTTGATCCAGTGATCCGTGTGTACAATGACCTCGTGATCTTGCGCAAGCTGCAAAATACGTCCCAGCATGTTTTGATTAAAAAGTGATATGCATGTCTGAGCACAAAGCAATCTCCAACGAGGGAACTTCATCAATGAGGCACTAGCTCGTTCTTCGTGAGCGTGATATGTTTGAGTCAGAGTGTGTACTTGCTGAGAGACTCTGCGTCAAGCTCCCGCTGTGGGCCTTATGTGTGAGTGGGTGCCTTGCCTTTATTTGCAGTTGTCAGTCCCATAAAAGGTTAAGATCGGTTATTAAGTGCGACCCATGTCATCCCATGTCAAAGAGATGAACACCTAATACCTAATATCGATCTCGTTTTATTTTTGTAGAGGAAGAGAGTTGAGTTGTTCCCTATTGTTCCCTCACTACTAACGTGAAAAGGGATCGCTGCTTGCTTAGCTGTTATTTGTTTGCTCTCAAATTGCTACTGACTGTCTAGATCAAACCAAGTCATTTCGACCATTGACTTTGAAAGGGCACTCTCACGCTTCTTTGAACCTGGTGGGAATGTGTATAATTGAGATGAAGTCAGGTTGCTGGCTAACGGGCTGCTGACTGGTCTCAGCCAGGAAAAAAAGAAAAAACCACGCAGGCCAGTGAAGAACCACTCCCCACATTAATTAAGGAAAAGGGGTCACTTTGGTGTCGGGTACCGTAAAACTCCTCCACCAAAAGAACAAGATCAATGGGATCAGGAGGGTTGCAGGCTTGACGACCTGAAACTGTCTCCTGATGAGAGTTGACGATAGTGCTAAAAAGGGCACGACTGGTAAGGACAAGTTTGGCAGCGCAATTGACAGAATTAACATGAAGCTTGGAAGCAAGTTTATTAACTCTTTGAGAATCAAGGCCCAGCTCCTTGAAAAGCTCCAGGCTGTGATTGTTGTAGATGGTGCTATCCACTCCCAAAAGGATGGTGTGGAGAGTAACCGAGGCTCCTTGAAGGGTGGAGCAGAGGTCTTTATGCTGTTCCTACACGGCGCTCAGCTGGTTCTGTGGTCGAGTGTCCTCACAGTACTTGATTTCGATGGTGTTATTGTCACGTTAAAAAAATGCTGAGATCTTTGGGTCGGTGCTGTCTGGGGAAGGTGGATCTGCTAATGGCTGGCGGTGCTGCTGAGGTGCTCCTTGTCTCCCTCCTCAGGCCCCCTGCCACTCCTAAGAACCCACCCCCCCCTTCATTGCTAGTCTGTTGCGTTTTCGCGGAGATGGGAGCACCAGTACAGCATCCGGACGGTTGAAGGTAAACCTATTTTTGTCTCTAGAAGCGGGTTGGAAAGAGCCACTTTGGTATGATCCTGGTTGTAGTAATAGCCTGTCACGCCCAATTAGTGGCAGCGACGAATCGTGTGACAGAGCAGTTAGTAGTTGGTTGACAGTTGAGAATTTCTCTATGTCTTGTTCAATAAGCTGGATGGCCAGCCTTACTGATGACCTTTATCTTCTGGCTTTGATAGTATTGGTAATCAAAAGGCAATGTGAGCATTCTAAGATGTGCCATTAGAGGGATCCTTAAGAGACCCTGTACCATGGAAGGTCTCTGATTTATTGTTCGCCTAGTCATACTAACGTGTAACACGAATCGTGTTACACGATGAGTCCGAGAATTTCTTTAAGTAAACGGTTCCAGATCCGGGAAGGGACAGTGGTGTGGCAGTCAACCAAAGATGAGTAGTATAAGAGATAGACACACGCACACAAGTATGAGCAAAGAGCGCACATACGTGGATGTACAGAACTGGTAGAAGCATTAGGGACCACTGCGATGCAAATAACTCACTCATCTGCTGGATGGTTTTTCCATCTTAGAGGCCTTCCTTGGTCTAAAGGCGCCCCAAGTTATTAGTAGATGTGCTCGGTCTTATGCTTTGTGGTGACGGTGATTTGATCTAGCCAGCCACAAATATTCTCAGAAGCCCGTGAAGAAAAGACGACAGAGAGTGAAGTGTTCTGCTGAGAAAGGGAATCAAATACAAGTTTAGCTTGGACTACAAAATAGTTCAACCTGTGGTGGCTGCTCAACCAACAAGAAAGGTAAACCACGAAACTAGGTAATGTTAGCTACGTGCCTTGAACTGCGTCATCACTTGATAGTTGGGCATAAAAGATGTCACGAATGCAATTTTGCGCAGGTATCTTTAGTTCAGCACATGCTGAAAATAACACTTCCCGTCCATAGACTGTTACACATATTGGGTGATAGGGAAGGTTTCTTATGCAGTACACATAATAAGAACACAACAAGAGAAGATGAATTTTATGTGGCCTTAATTCAGTCTAGCCCTAGCTTCAGCGTGGACAAAAAAAAGAAACGATGGTTTTCAACCTACGTGGAGATTTATTTTGCTGCTTCCAGATATCAGAACTTCCATCAATAGCTACTGGATAGCAGTATGATCTACCTCCTATTAATAAAGCTTTCATGCATGTTCTTGTAAGTGGTTAAGTGCAACAACCGGTTGGAAGAAGATATTTCTTCACAGATGATTCCCCCTCTTTAATTACTGCGGTCGGTTGGTCCTGGCAGATGCTTAATTATTAACTGGTTTAATTCAGTGCTGCAATGTCACAAACAGCGTTGTGCCTTCTTTCCCTTTCCAGGGTTCAGCTACAAGTCTGGAGCTACAACAATAACTATCACAGTTTTTTACACGTTTTAATTACGCAGCCTAGCAGTCGCACGTTTTGACTGATGGCTTTATCTGTAAAATCCCGTAAATCCTGAAGAAGAGGTATCATATTACAATCAATGTCTCACGGTGAAAGGGCAGGAAGATGCCTTCAATAAGCTAGCCACCGACACCAAATGTCCTCCCATGCATCAGAGCTGCTCATATAGCACACAACGACGAGGCCAGGGCATATAACAGGAGTAGGAATCCTACAGAAGAGTCGGAGAGTACCACAACCAGTACTAAATGACAAAGAAAAAGCACGCTGTCAGAGGCATGCCCTAAAATTTTTTATCTTGAAGCTTCCACTGCTCTAATATGTTGTTTCATTTAAAAGGAAGAAAAGAGGGAGCACAGCAAACCGTGTAAGTAAGCATGGCCATGAAGGAAGAGAGGAGGGGGAAAATTTGGAAGCAAGGCTGCACAAAGGCCTCAAACAACCTTTACGGAAATAAAACTATCTGTGTAAGTTACTATAAGGACGCCACTGCATTGCTACCCTATATCCTACAAAGCACACGCATACGAAGGAAAATGGCACTCATTCCACACATGAAAGTTCCCCTAACAGCCACACTCGTGCAGACTCAACCAAGCTCACGACTCAGCAACCAGGATACGCATCCAACGCAGCAGCAACAGGAGCACGTGTGGCGAGCGAGCACTTTTATTGAGCTACGGGCTAGTACAGTAGAGTGATGCATCCCTTCAGATCCCTAGTGTGTTTTGCCTGCTGAGTGAGCGTGAGAGCACCCTTCAATACTTGCAGATCCCTGGTGTGTTTTGCCTGCTGAATGAGCGTGAGAGCGCCCTTCAATACTTGAAGAGGGACAGGGTGTGTGGTGTGTTATGCCTGCCATATGAGCGCATGCGCACCCTACAAGAATTGCAGATCCCCATTTCCTTTGACGACTCCTCTTCACCACTGACTGGCACACTGCACACTCCCAATACAGCACGCTAGCGACACACACAACCACACACACACAAATTCACCACTGAGTGGCACACTGCACACTCCCAATACAGCACGCTAGCAACACACACACATTCACCACTGAGTGGCACACTGCACACTCCCAATCCGCACGCTAGCGACACACACACATTCACCACTGAATGGCACACTGCACACTCCCAATACAGCACGCTAGTGACACACACAACCACACACACACACACACTCACCACTGAGTGGCACACTGCACACTCCCAATACAGCACGCTAGCGACACACACACAAACATTCACCACTGAATGGCACACTGCACACTCCCAATACAGCACGCTAGCAACACACACACGCATTCACCACTGAGTGGCACACTGCACACTCCCAATACAGCACGCTAGCAACACACACAACCACACACACACATTCACCACTGAGTAGCACACTGCACACTCCCAATACAGCACACTAGCGCCTCTCAACCTTTCCTCCACGTCCCCCTTGTCTTGCCCTGAGCCGGTTTTGTTTTCTAGGTCTCCTTGTCCAAACGCATGCAGTCAGTGTCGCATTCATCTACTGTGTGTAATACTGCTCGCCTGCGCAGCTCAGACACCTGCGAGAATTGCAGTGACATACACAACGGAGAGGCAGTTGGGTGAACACAACGGAGAGGCAATTGCGAGTACACAATGGAGAGGCAGTTGGGTGACGGAGTTAACGTTTTCCTATTTCCCTAGGTACTTCAGACGAGTGCGCAAATGGCAGCACATGCACAGCAAACAAGTTAGCGTGTATGTGTAGAGTTGGCCAGAACCATATATATACGGTGTATATACGGTATTTTTGGCAGGGAAATCATCAAATATACGTTCATATACGGTGTATATATATGGTTCTGGCCAACCCTATATATGTGCACTGTATTCGCCTTTATTGTGAGTAAATGTGTGTGTGTCACTCTTCTCCTACGCAGCTGAAAAGCCTGTGCAAACAGAAGCAATACATAGCAAACTCAGTAAAGCCAGCTATAAGTAAAGCAGCAGCAGCAGCAGCAGCAGCAGCATGCCCTTTCAGTGATGGCCAAAATTGATGTTAGTGGCGGATACCGTAATGGCAGTTTATTGCGATGAACTAAGGGGGTGGCCACTGGTGGGTGCCACTGGTGGGTGTTTGTGATACTGACTGATCGTGGCGGACAAAGGATAGCTGACAGCTGTTGGCAATGGCGAACGATCTGATGTGCAAAGTGTGGTATTTAAGCCAGAACCATACAATTATGTCAGAGGGGGCTAACGGAGGAAATGCCTGAAAATGCGCATGTTTGCATTCAGAAGGCAGCCACTCGCAGCCACTTCATCCGATCGACACCATTTTAGTACCAAAGTGTAGCTGGCATTGAGAGCTACCCGAGTGTCTGCCCAGTTTTATGTGGGTGCGCTTTGCGTGCTGAGGTAGACTGGATTAAGCACACATGGTGCATGTAAACCCTAATGTGGTGATTTCCATGGGAAAATGACTCAAATCCTCATACAACACCAACCACTCAGACGTTTTCTTTCGGTTTTGTTGCAATGATTTTCTTTTCCAAAAAGAAAAAATTCTACACCATTAAAAACATTCCAGGTTGGTGCAGTGGGTGAGTAGGCATGAACAATTCGTGGTAAAAAATGGCCTGCACGCCACAGCAAATTAAGCACATGCCCCCAAATTGGCAAGCTCCAAATTTTACATCTATGGACATTCATATTATGTAAAAATTGGAGCTTGCCAATTTTGGGGCGCATAAGTCAAAGAGCATATAAAAAACTTGCCCGTCTTGGGCCTCAGTTAGCCCCCTCTGCAATTATGTGTACTTATGGCTTATGGTGTGTTTTGGGGCGAGAACTTCAAAACGCATGGTCATGTATGGCATGCACGGGAGGTCCTGATCGACCCTAGTGACGGCCAAACGCTTTTCTTTTGTTGAGCAAGTTATACAACCGCAGCATACACAAAACAGGCCGCACATACCGCATGTTACCGATAACTTACCATACCCAATCCGCCCCCAAAACAAAACGCACGATATCCAACAAACCAGCAACCACTCTTCCTAGAGATATGTATTGTACAGAAGCCGCCCCATTGTGCTTCTGTGTGCTTCAAACAAGTTACACATACCAAACAACCATTGTGGGGGGAAAATCACCGCTCTCTCTCTCTCTCTCTCTCTCTCTCTCTCTCTCTCTCTCTTTAAAATACGTTGGCTACAGGCGGCAATGTCATGATTTCACGCCTCTCACAAATCGAAAGCGTCACCCTACTCTGGACGCCACACCCCTAAACAAACAAACGAGCGAACGAACAAACGAACGAACGAAACCATCACCCTACTCTGGACAGCAAATGAATGTTAATCGAACCGTCACCCTACTCTGGACACCACAATGAACGTCCCTGGCAAGTGGAAAGTTGCAGGTTACCACCCACACGCCTAGTGTCCACACACACACGCACACACACACAAACACACACACAGAGCCCATGATGGCCCTTCCATCACCCACCCATCCCAACTCGTGAAGCCTACACACCTAGCGTCATCACATTCATACGCACACACAGAGCCCATGACAGCTCTCCTATCGCCCACCCATCCCAACTCGTGAAACCTACACACAAAAAGCCAATGTAAGCCCTCCTGCTGCCCACCCTTCTCCTCACCTCCACTTTGTGATGCGCTCCGCCAGGGCTGCAGTCATTTTGGCGCACGTCCCACAGTACCACACGTCACACTGCACGCGCGCACACACACACATGTGTGAGAGAGTCTGAGTGTATGTACCACACGTCACACTGCACGCGCGCACACACACACACATGTGTGAGAGAGTCTGAGTGTATGTACCACACGTCACACTGCACGCGCGCACACACACACACATGTGTGAGAGAGTCTAAGTGTATGTACCACACGTCACACTGCACGCGTAAGCGTATGTACCACACGTCACACTGCACGCGCGCGCACACACACACATGTGTGAGAGAGTCTAAGTGTATGTACCACACGTCACACTGCACGCGTAAGTGTATGTACCACACGTCACACTGCACGCGTGCACACACACACACACATGTGTGAGAGAGTCTAAGTGTAGGTGTGCGCATGTGTGTGTATGTGTGTTTATGCATGCGTATTTATGTCTGTGTTCAAAGTAAGTACGAAGCGCAATGCGCGCAGTGCTGATTCAATGTACTTATATTAGAATGGGTCACCCAAATGCTCGTTGGACTAAAAAGTTGAAGTTCCGTCAAAGCAAGCATGCTTTCAGCAGCGTGTACATGGAAACGCAAGACTGCATGATGAGGCATATGATCTACCGTTGCATGTGCATGAAATATGTACGTGCCCAAGACTGCGTGCACGAAACATGTACGTGCGCAACGTTGCATATGCACAAAATATGTACGTGCGCAACGTTGCATGTGCACGAGACATCTACGTGCGCAACGTTGGATGCGCACGAGGCTGCATGCAAAAACAGTTTTTCTGGGTGCGAAAGGTACAGCAGGGTTGGCCAGAACCTATATAAGGTGTATATAGACGGTAATTTTTGCAGAAAATTCATCAAATATACGGTCATATACGGCGTATATATATACGGTTCTGGCCAACAATATTGTACAGCCTGGAGCATTCTTTAGTTACACCTGCAGGCTGCAATAACTGTACGTACGCATTATTTCATACATGTACAAACAGATTGGTGTTGATTGTACAGCAAGCGTGTTCCCTTGTTTCACCTGCAGGCTGGTATCCACTTACCCATAACAAGCGCGCATTCCCATAACAAGCGCGCGATCCCACCTCAAAAACCGTATATACCGTATGTATGAAGGTATACACCGTATAAAACCCTATTCCGTATATACGGAGAAATTGGTACCCTTCAGATTTATATCATAATGGGCTCATTTTGTAGCTCTCGAAGAGCAGCACACCTATACCCAATTTAGCAAATTGTGCCAAAAAATCAGAGTTTGAAGGGCTAGGCCTGTCCAAAGCCAAAAGACCCCAAAATGGCCATTTCCAGTGCAAAAAAAAGCCCAACTACTGTAATCACCAATAAAACATCGTGATTGATGCAAAGACGTGCATTAAAAGAAAGTGGAAAGCAAAGGGAGTGCTTAATTAAAGGAGATACAAAGAAAAAATCGACCCCAAAGAGCAAAAAGGACTGTTCCTGCTGGGATTCAAACCTGAGTTTGGGGTGTACAATTTG
>Ga0307947_1000624_pt1:5000-25638 | contig 25638 bp, 34 predicted proteins | sample OrgLakmetagen232_FD_201840 | JGI IMG/M metagenome (GOLD analysis project Ga0307947, IMG submission 201840) | Saline water microbial communities from Organic Lake, Antarctica - #232 | ecosystem: Environmental > Aquatic > Non-marine Saline and Alkaline > Saline | place: Antarctica...
TATCTGTCTTGGGTGTATGTGTGTGGGCGTCATGAGCGTTCAGCATGCACGCTAGACCTTGGTTTGGTTTTCAACGTCATTCATACCAAAATGCAGAATCAGTGCATCAGCCACTTATAGGACATTCCTCCACTGTCAACTTATCCGCTCCCTCCCCCTACACACACTCACACTCTCACACTCACACACACACAAGGGCACGCGCACACACACACGTACACACACACACAAACAAGGGCACGCACACACACAAACACATGCGCACATCCCTCCTGCAGGGCATGAAAAAGGTGAGTTCCGTAACCCACCTCCCTGCCCTGTACACCCCGCCTCTTCCTCCTCCCTGCCCCTCTCCCGACCCTCACGCCCCCCCCCTGCGCTCCCCGACCTCACCTTCCCTCTCCCTCCCCGCCCCTCTCAAATTGGCACCCCAACCTGGATCCATCTCCTCCCACCTCACGCCACCCAATGCAGCAGTGCTCAGTCTGCAGCAGCAGCAGCAAAGTGTGTACCACCGGCACCAGCACTTGCTGCAGCAGCCGCCACTGCAGCAGCAGCAGCTCTCTCAATGCATGACTAGCTCGCTAGGGAAGGAAGGCTGCAGCAGCAGGCTGTCCCTGGCAAACATGGGCAGCGGTGGGTGCAGTGTACAACTGTGCTCAACAAATTGTTATTCACCCTTTTCTTTCTCACTGTAGTATTTGTTGTTCAAAAGGCGTGGTGTTTTGTGTTCGCTGAGGACGTGTTTGGTGTCCACTGAAGTTTGTAGCCCATGCTCACCACGTAAGAGGTGTGTGTTGTGATTGTTGAGCACCGTGCTGCGCGTGCACGTACGGAGGGATGGGGTGGGTGGGTAGGTGGGTGGGATCCTAGGTCAAAGGGGCATGGGTGTTGGTGTGTAGGCAGTTGTGTGTGGGTGCTGCTGTGCGTACATGTACGGAAGGGTGGGTGGATTCCTAGGTCAAAGGGGCGCGGGTGTTGGTGTGTAGGCATTTGTGTGTGGGTGCTGCTGCGCGTTCATGTACGGATGGGTGGGTGGGTGGATTCCAAGGTCAAAGGGGCGCGGGTGTTGGTGTTGAGGTGTCTGTGTTTTATTTAGTCAGCATTATAGTGGCGGCAGACTGGCTGCTGAGAACGGACGTAGGTAGTTGACATGACGGATCAACATGCACAGACCATACACACTCATACACACACAGGGCATATCATGGCCACCTACCAGCACCTGTCAAGCATGAATCACGCAAGCACGCAACAGAACGAATGTGCACACATGCACAAACACACAAACACACACACACACACACACACACACACACACACACGTACTCACACGCCCGCACACAGGCTTCCTCATGGCCACCCACAGCACCTCCCTTGCGCGTGCCGCCAAGCAGCAGCAAGAGCAGCAACAGCAGCACGCAAGTCTAGGCAGCACTGGGAGCCGAGCAGCAAGAGGGGATGGGGTCATACCCCTGAGCTCCATTTCTTCTGGTGAGGTCATTTCTTCTGGTGAGGCTCTTGCCAGGAAGAGCAGGATTGTCGATGCTTGGGGGGAGAGCTTTGGGAATGGAAACTGAGTGCGCACCTACACCTGCACTCGCACACACAATCATACACACATGCATGCTCATGCACAATCATACACATATGCAATGATCATACACACACATTCAGTACACGCACATGCACACACACGCACACACCTCATTATGGCATGTCCATCTTGCAGGTCGGGCCATTGGTGGTGTAGAGGAGGAGGGCCTGATAAGCCCTTTTTCCAAATGGAGTGCACGTGCACATGCCGCCAACATGGGTTCGTTGACCAGGTGCAGCTGATGTATGCTGTGATGTACTAGCTATTGCATGTCATGATGTGATGAGGTATGCTGTGATGTGCTAGCTATTGCATATGAGTCGGACTGTGTATGAGTCGGACTGTGTACTGAGACTGTATTTCATCCAGCACAAACTTTTGTGTATACACACAGAACACGGTGGGCTAGAACAAAGAAAGTATGCTCCCACTAACACACACACACACACGCACACACACACAATAAATATAAAGCGGGGGGCTAAATTTAAGCAAGGGATTTGGCTTGTATCAGAGAAACAGAGAAACAATCTGAGTGGGACATCAGTTGCGGTGTTCTATTGAAGGGAATATAAAGCCCTTGATGCCGCAAAGAGGCCGAGTGCTCGAAGACACATACGCATGAACATATGAGTATCCAAATACATGGATACACACATACTTTTAATTTGTATATACACAAACACACAAACATGATGCCTGAGGCTGTTCACAAGATACACATACACACGTGTGTAATTATATATGTATCTACATGCATTCATATACACACTCACATACACAGGATGCCCAACGAGCCTGCACCCTGGGGCCACCACCACCACCACAATAAAAGTCACACGTTGCAAGCAGACGCAACGAAGAGCTCCATCGCACGGGTCAGCTACAACCACGTCAATGTGCGTATCTGCTGCACGATATGTGCACAGTTTACCTGTGTCTGTGTGTGTATGTGCCAACGGTGGTGTGTTTGTGGTGTGCTTGATCAAATTTGGCAGACGCCAGCACCACATAGCAAAGGTGTGTTGTTGATACATTGTGTGTGTAAGTGTATGTGAGGGTTTGTATGTGGTGTGCGAAAGTGTATGTGAGGGTTTGTATGTGGTGTGTGTGTATATGTGGTGTGCGTGTGTGTGTGTAGAGGAGACAAAAGCATGTGCAGCTGCCGTAATATGTAAGACAGGTGGAGCGTGTCATGCTAAGTGTCTTGCGAAGTGACATTGCCTTCATGTGTTCCACTAGAGCTTGCTCTGGCTTCAATGCAACACAACTTGCACAGCGCCTTACGGGTGTGGAGCATACACACACGCAGGGGTAATTAATGGCACACATTTGAGCACACACACACACACACACACAAATACACACACAAATACACGCAAGCATACGCACGTGCACACTGCAGGATTTTGCAGAGATCTGGAAAGGCATCAACGCAGATGTGTCCGTGCGCTCAAAGCTCACGTCAGAGATGAAAGGCCAGGTATGTAGTGTTGGGGGACAACCACGTAAGGTAAGGTAAGGTTACATCACTATATATAAGATAAGCACGTAAGAACTAGTGTCTGATACATCATCCCACCGTCCTACGGTGGATCAAAAGGAGTTTTCCTTCCTCACACAGTGAATCAGCCACCGCCAATGGCTCATCATCTTGCTTACTCAGCCATTGCTTATTCAGCCATTGCTTACTCAGCAACCGCCAATGGCTCATCATCTTGCTTACTCAGCCATTGCTTACTCAGCCATTGCTTACTCAGCCACCGCCAATGGCTCATCATCTTTTGCTTATGCTGAGGCCTGCAGGTAGACTGTGCAAAGCTGCAAAGGTGAACTTTTCCTGCACTTTGTGCCCCACCACTAGTGACCACTCACTGCATGCAACAAGTTAACTGTGTCTGTGGGCACTGTTTTATACCCCACAGGTGGAATGTGCATACTTGACAGGAGCATGTATGAAGGCAGCGCCTATGCATGCCTTCCCCTCTGTATTTGTGCCCCACAGGTAAACACTGTGTTTGTGGACACTGCTTTTGCACCTCGCAGGTGGACACTGCATACGACAGGAGCATGCGCGGAGGCACCGCCTATGCTGTGTCCCAGGGTCAGACTGGGGTCCAATTACAGGGGGGGCCAAGCAGCAACGGCCAGCAGCAGATAAAGGCCAAGCCAATTAGCAATAAATCTGTGAGGTGTGTGTGTTCACGTGCGCGTGAGTGTGTGCGTGCGCGTGGGTTGTGACTGTGTGTGTGTTGGGGGAGGTGTGGGCATCTGTGTGCGCAGTTTCAGCGTTTGTGTGCTTTCTCATGGTACGTGTTTGTGTGTTTGGGGAGGTGTGAAATGGTGCTTTGGACCTTGCGATGCCTTGCTTAAGCCAAAGAGCGAAAAGAGAGAGATGCTTAAAAGAGGCGTGGACATGCCTGCAACTTAAAGGGACTGGCGCACAGCACGTGTATTCAGTGCTCCTTGCCAATGTTTGACGAAGGCACTCACCAGGGCATCGCCATTTGTATCCTCTTATCGCTGCCAAACTTGTCCATACCAAACGTGCCCCTTCCAACACTGTTATCAGCTCTCGTCAGGAGACGGTTTCAGGTCAAGCCTGCAGCCCTCCCGATCCCCATTGATACTGTTTCTATTTTTACTCTATGAATGGAGGAGTTTCACGGTACCCGGTGCCAAAGTGGCTCCTTTTCCTTATTTAATGTGGGGAGTGGTTTTTAACTGCCTGTGTAGCTTTTTCTTTTTCTTTTCCTCTTATCGTTGCCTCATCATCCCACAGTGCATGCCTGATGTGCATAAACACGTCTGCTCTCCCTCTAACTTACAGCTCTAGCACACACATACACACACATTTGCGCAAACGAGTGTACGCACACGCACGCCCTCTGCAGCTTTGCGTCCAACATGCCCAAAGGCAAGCTGCCTTCCAACAACGTGGCTGTGGTATACCTGGCCCCTGAGATTCTCCGCGCTGCCAGGAAAACCGACAAGAGAGGGCAGCAAAGAGATGGAGGTGCTGAAGGTGGTGGCAGCTCGTCTGTCACTCTGTCCCCTCAAGCAGACACATTTGCGTTTGCCAAGGTGCGCTGTCGCGAGTTCAAGAATCGGGCCAGCAGGTTTGGGCGCGTGAATGAACCAAAACCCTTTGTCTAAAATGAGGAGGCCACGAATCGGGCCAGCAGGTATGGGCGCGTGAATGAATCAAAACCCTTTGTCTGCAATGGGGAGGCCAAGAATTGGGCCAGTAGGTATGGCACGTTAATGAATATGATAGGGAACGGAAGGGAATGATACCTGACAGCTTGGTCTTCCGGTATATACTCTTATCTTGTGCAACACGCGAGCCTGAAATGCAAGCCTGGCCCGCCAAACCCCCCAGGTTGCTCCTCTAGAAATACCCATAGGCTTAAATTGTATTGCATATAAAATGTGCAACTGATTGAGAAGACTATATAATGACATCAGATCAGCAACACAAGGGAAAGAGCTCAACGGGTCGTGATATGCTATGGGGTCAGGGTTTAGGGAATTAAGGCTCCAGATTTGTGAGTTAAAATGTACACCCCAGAGGACACGATCACATGGTAGACATCTGATTTGCTGCTGTGCTTTGCGTGTGTACATTTTTGTCACGCCTCATTAAAGCAACGCAGCATTTGCTTATTTGCCAGCTCTGATCATTAATAAGTAAGTTTGCACTCCCAAAACACTATTGGTGGTTGATTTGGGAGCTTGTGCGGAGGCCTCATTCACCCAAGACCTGGTCTTACGTGACTAACACGCATACACACTGCAAGAAAACGCAGGTGATGTACCAGCTGTTTTGGAGATCACTTCTTGAGCCAAAAGCCCCCACCGCTGCAGAGGAGTGGAGCGCAATTCAAGACTATGTGAGGAGGGTAGCCAAGGTAAAGAAATTAATCGAATCAGTCCGTCAGTCAGTCAGTCAATTGAGTAGCAGTTCAGAAGGTGGGCAGCTGCTTGTGCTCACGTGTTTTTAGTTGTGAGATGCAACCACTGTTGTGTACAGATGAGTGGAGAACACAGGATCTGGAGTGACAGTGCAAGAAGAGCAGGGTGACATTCTGATGCCTGTATGGTGAGCTGGGAGAGCAGAGGTCTTGTGAGGTCCTGTGTGTGTGCGTGCGTGCGTGCGTGCGTGTGTGCAATCCCTCTATTCTTCTTACACGTGTGTATAACTATGCGGCTGTGTGTGCCTGTGTGTCAGGTATGCATACCCTCTAGGTATACGTACTCCTTAGATATACACGTACTTTCTAGCACATAATGTTAAGAAGGGCACACACATTGGCACAAATGGGCACAGCCTTTTGATGATTCACCCACCATGCCATCAACCTGTCACATTTGGCTGTTTGTGTAAGGCAGACGCCAGTGCACGTAGAGAAGCTGGTGCGTGCAAATAGCAAATAGCAAATAGCGTCTCAACAAGCGCACACAACCTTTTGCACCAGCAGCCAACAAACACCCATATGAGCTGTTGTCTTGACAAACACACCTGAATCAGTGTTGTGCGTTTTTGGGAGCACATGATCACATGATCACATGACACAGGTGTGGGTGACATGTGCCTAGTCGAAGCATCATTTCCATACCTGCATAGATGCGTTGCTCACATAATGTAATTCCAGCATGATTCTCAGGAGCACAGCACTGAATCACGTGCCCCTGTGTACGGGCAGTCTCCAGTATTATTCCAGATAGGAGGTTAAAATTGTTTGCAACAGGTCATAATTCTCTTTGCCATCTTACAAGAAGTGTCACATGGTATTGAAATCAAACTGTGGGGCTTGCACAGGCAACTCACATCATCATAGGTGGGGCACAGCAACACAAATGGTCATTGTCCAGCCGTAACGCTCCTGCTCCTAGGCAAATATACACAAAGCACGACTTCAGTTTCAGGTTTGCTTGCAGTGCCCTAGCTTTAAGGGGCCATGAGGTCACTCTCGATTGTGATGCAATCAAGGTTGCCTGTTCTAACATGACCAGCCCCCATAAAGAAGGTGCTAGAAATTGCTGACATAAATAGATCAAAATGCCAAATTATAAGACATCCTTACACAGCAACTTGTGACTAATAAATTAGAAAAGGACGTGCTGGAGATTGCTGGCATAGCTAGACCAATTTGCTGAAATATGGGGCTACCAAGAGCAGGTTCCCTGTGCCTTGTATAGGACGTGGTGGAGACTGCTTACATAAAAGACCGAAATGCTGAAACACAGGGCTACCGAGAGCAAGTTCCCGTGACTTGGCCAGCCCCCATAAAGGACCTGCTGGGAAAATGCTGGGCGCAGAACCCTGCAGAGCGACCCAGCATGGCGTGGATTTTGGAACAGCTGAGACTTATGAGGTTCGACCCAAAGCTACGCAGGTGAGAGCACACAGCCCCTGACTTGTGGGTGAGAGAGTGTAGAGAGTAGTAGGTGAGAGAGTGTACGCAGGTGAGAGAGTGTACGCAGGTGAGAGCACACCGCCCCTGACACACACCCTGATTTGTGACCAAGCCATCGGTTTTGAAGGACCTCAACAAAGGTTTTACGGCGAATTCAAACTTTCCTAGCGCGTGTTCAGCCAATTTGAGCACTCTGTAAGCGGCACGTGGCCACAAATGATGTCCCGTCTAAGGAACAGTCGTCGATGTTGATAGTTGTCTGTTGATGCTCATCCTGTCTACCGGTCGTAGCCCTACTAATCACTAGCTTTACGCCTTGTGTCAACAATAGCTAAGGGACGAGCGTGGATATGCTATTTTGTAGGCACAGCAAATCCCCTGTTAGGGCGTGCCCATCAAGTTTAAAAGCTTTCTTTGGGGGGACACAAATTGTGAGATTGTGTAAAAGCTTAAAATTTCCGATCCTGTGTGATCAATTCTGGTCTTTCCAAAGTGCTTGTCCACTTCCCAACCATTGCTTCCTCTTACCCAGGGATCTGGCAGAAGCTGACCGCCATCATCGTCTTCATGTCCGCCCTGGAGACTCTCCTGAGGACGGTGAGAACGAAGAAGTGTGTTAGAAGTAGCAGCATATGGTTCTCTTTCCTGCTCGGCTGCTGCCTTGCTCACTGCAGGTGGGTATTGCTACAATGTGTGCTGTTGCATCGCGTGTTTTGGTTTGTCTGCACGTGTGGTGCAATCAGTGTTTGTTGGAGTTTGGGATTTTGCATCTTACCCCTTAAGTGTCGTTATGTTGTGCCACATTTTCCTCGGCTGCTAAAGCTGCCTCAGTGTCCTTAAACTACAGGATTCAATAAAGCCACTACACGATTCAATAAAGCCAACTACACGATTCAATAAAGCCAACTACACGATTCAATAAAGCCACTACACAATTTACAAGATGTCTTCCTTGGAGTTCTGAGATTCATACTTTGGAGTTAGACTGTTGCCTAAAAAGATTCTGACTTGGTTACCTAGTATAAAACTGAGTCCTCAAGACGTCGCTTCCCTCTGCTTTCCTTGTTTTTGGCGAAGCCCCCCCTCGTGGGGGCGTGAGCACCCCTTGCATTGACCACTTCCCACCACACTTAACACAAGCCTCTCCAGGCCCATCCACGGCACCTCCAGGCTGAGACTCGACATAGGCTCCTAACTAATCTTTCTACCGTGTCAGACAAATTCTGGGACCCTGGGGTGCCGTGTGTAAAACTTTCGAGCAAATTTTTATGTCTGGAAGCTCCAAGAAGCTGCCCAGGATTCCTCAACCAGGCTTTCGGACCACTTCCTGCTGGTGCAGTGTCAATCAGCACACTTTCCGGTTGCGAATGCTGTGTCAGGGACCCGGGTGTGTTCCGGCTGCAAAGTTCACGGTTGACCAAGCAAGCAGAATAAAGTAATACTAATTTTGATGGGTTGTATAATTTTATTTTAGTCAGATGTTCTGATGCGCGGAAGTTTGCTTGGACGGGTCCCTTCAGAGACGCGGTCCTGTTGGTTTGAAGTGCTTGTGGGGCGTGTGATTAAAGGCATGGAGCGCACGGTGCAGGCGCTTGCCGCGCACGGTGTGTTGAAACGGTGTTCAGACATTGTGGCCAGCCCAGGCACCATGCTCGCACCTGCCCTATCCTCTTAGCATACAGGGAACAGCAGCAGCAGCACATTTTCACGCCTTAGAAAAGGCTGCTCTAGCACAGCATCATGCACACCTTTATCTGTAGGGCAGCAAGGCACACACACAGGTGTGCATGCACACATGCGCACACACATGTGGACGCACACACACACGTGCACACACACGCACACATACAAACACAAACGCACGCGAATACACACAGGCGTGCACACACACACATACACACATATACACATGCACACGCACAAACACACTGACACACACACGCGCGCACACATACATGCACATGCATATGCACGCACACACACACAAACTCACACGCACACATGCATATGCACGCACGAGTTGCGCGTGTGATGGGCTTCACCAATTTCTCAGCGTCGCTAGCGACGCTCCCTCACTTGTCCACCTTCCTCTTGTAGTCCACGTCACGTGGTCCACGTCATGTGTGTCTAAACCTGTATAGACCTCTTTGTTTCTAACGCGCTTGCAAATGCTGACTGTCATTGCAGTGATGCTTTCACCATCACCGTCAGACGGTATGGTCGGCTGCCCTTGCGTATTGAGCTGAATTCAACTCTCCAAGCGTCCAGGATCATGTGTGACGGTCCAACCATCTGAAGGGCGTGCCAATGCTGGACTCTTCTTTTAACTGGTGGTGGGATAAGCAAGAATCTTGCGCTCTGTGACTCCAGGATGGTGCTGCAAAGGGTTCTGAAGTAAGCTACCTTCAGAAGGAGCTGCATGGAAGGAAGGATTGCACTAGCAAGTTTATAAATGAGGTAGAGAAGATTCGGTGGTACTGATTAAGCAGCATAATTAGGACGCTCAAATGTATGCAGTAACACAGACAAACAACGGCTACTAATATTTTCCGTTCCTTGAAGGCCTGTTCCCCGTCCCACTCCAGGATGAATGCTTGCGTCAAGCTTATCATAATGACATATCCTCAACGAAGTTTCTTCAAACTATCACAACACGTTTGTCTTCATTAGGAATATCCTCCACACATCAGGCACATTGTGAGGAGCCTTCAAGCAACTTCATTTCGACTTTTAGCCCCACTGTTCATGGTTTGGCTTGGGTTGGTGCTCTGTGAAGGAGTGTTCTGCTCTTGTATGGTAGGACTAGTTGTTTAATACTTTTACTTTGGTAGCATTTGCAGTTTACTTGCACAGTGATTGCACAGTGATCTTAATCAGCGTGGGTTTTTACTTTTTCTTGTAAAACTTGCAAGGCATCAATGAGTGGGTTTAACCTTATGCACTGCGTGGATGAATTACAGTTTCTGACATATAGCTGAAGTTGTGTTGGTCATGATTACATGGAGCTTTGGTGTTTAGGACGCTTTTAGCCCACAATAAGAGTATCGACTCAGCTTGCTGCAACCTGAATGTCATGTGTCATTGTGCCTCTCCTCCTATTTAGACAGGAAAAGCTACAAGAAACAATTCAAGCTGTTGACGACAAGTTTGTTCATTACTGCAACATCCAAATCGTTTATCCAACGCAGCCATGACGCACACACAGCCACTCCGCAACCTAGGAGTTTTAGAAATTCATATGGAATATATAACTTTAATGACTAGTTTTCATTGAATGGTGAAGCTGATTTAAAAAATGACAAGGCATCTAGCGCAACCCCCACGCACCAGTTCTATAATAAGATACTCCAACAGTAGAAAAACCTATACCTCCCAATCAGCTAACCCACAACTCCCACTCGTTTCCCTTCCTACTAACGACAAGTGATGGAGCGTCGCTAGCGGCGCTGAGAAATTGGCAAAGCCCGTCAAGCGCGCAACGTGTGCATATGCATTTGCAAGTTTCAGCCCGGGAGGTGCCGTGGATGGGTCTGAGGAGGAGGTCTGACCCCCTTTTAACAAATTGTTACTCAACATCTGTACGCACCGCATCCCAGGGTCCCATAATTTAATTGGTTTGGTAGAAAGCTTGTTCAGGGTTTAGAAGCCTATGTCGAGTTACAAGGTTTACGAGGTATACAAGATAAATGTCGAATTACAGCCCGTGGGGTGGCCTGGGTATGCCTGGGGAGGCCTGTGTGAAGTGTGGTGGGAAGTAGACAATACTAGGGGCACGAGGGGTGCTTCGCCAAACAACAACTAGTAGTTGCTCTAAGTAGACTAACAGCCCTATTGAACGAAGAATTTGATCCTGCGGAGGCAGAAAATGTAGCCAAACGACTGCTTAGCCACAAGAACAAGGAAACCTGCATATGTATTGAGAAAAGAAACGCCTCGATCAAAAGGCAGCTCAACCTAAAAGTGCGAGCACGCCAACGCGCTTGCCTCCACGCCAGCAAGCTCCACCTAGCCTTAAAAGGAAACAGCATGTTTTTAACGATCTCAAACTCATTTCAGAAGTCACCTCCGCCCGCAAGCCCCCCCCCCCCAAACTTTAGCCACTCTCATTGTTTGTATTACCAAACCGCTCATGGGCCTAGGCATAACTGGCTTCCATGACTTCACATCAGCCAACTAAAAATACATTATCTCTGGGAAACAATTCAAAAACAAATACACTCGAGTTTTCAAAAAGTCGGCTTTGACATCCAACCCGCCAACCCACAGGCTGACATTACGGCCACAGGGCATTGTGATTACTGGATCCAACCATTGATCTCATGAAGTATAACGAAAAGAGTATCCTATCCTCCCCGGATGACACTATGCTTCCTGAAGTGTACACTGACACAGTAGCCTGTATTTACAATGTCAACAGAAAGTGTAAAGGTATGCGCCTTCACATACTATGAAAGGTCTTTAATAAGGCAAAATGCAGCGGTCTACACGATCACGTCCAACCTCCTCCCATTAGCTTTGCACCAGAACTCGTAGGCCTCGCTCATTGCACGTAAAGGCACCTCTACATCTAGACACACGAGCAAAAAAATCAAAGACTCTTTCACACGGATACTCCCCTCCTCCCATATCACTAGTGCCGCCTTTCAAAAGTGGGCCCTAGTCATTTAGAAAATATGGCATCCCCCCTCGACTATGACCCCAAATTCCCCCACTACTGGAGTGAGCACCCAAGGGACAAAGTGTTTGGAGCAAGCACCAAAGCCTTCTCCTCCCGATTTTCTGGTTTCTCCATCTGCCATCCCATTTACCATGAAAACACCATGTATTTAGCAACAATCAAGGCATGCAATTTACTCTGCTGCCCTTAGCACAGAGGCAACACCTACCTTCATGTTTCTTCCCTCCTGGCATAAAAGGGTGACCATCAATCCCTACACATCGCTCAACCGTAGATTCCCGCACATATGCAAATTCTTGGGCTCCATACCATCAGGCAGACCAACTCCAATTTGCTGGAATACCTCTCTGGAACAATATACAGACGTCCCTTTCCAAACACACTTGGGAGATGCACATCATTGCCATATGTAATAACAAAGGCAGAAAATACCTCAATGCTTGCAACAAGAACTGGCTAGCTAAAAGAGCTTGCCAAAGAGTTTCCTGAGGCAAACTGGGAAATCAATTACACTCATGACGACCCCTACCCCTCTGCACTTAGCGCTGAAGGCAGCTAAGGCCTTCTATTCCTGTTATGACGCATTCTTTGGACCATAAAGTTATGGCCCGAAAGGCGAAGGCAAGAAAGTGCACGGCTGAGAATGTTGGAAATATCCAAGCGAAGGTAGATAGGTAACACAGGCTTGTGATTTCTTTTTCTGTCATCCCACCAGCCAGGAGCAATCCCCAAAGGTACACCAATGTGTGCGATAAGTCCTCATAATTCTGCTGGAATAGTGATTATCATGCGGTGTCAAATTGTCAAGCTCTCTCCAGCTCCCGATGATACGTTCGCGCAAAGTGAGCTCAAACTGTTTTAGAAGGATAGATTCGCGAAATTTTATGGCATTTAAAAATTGCTGAAATGCAGGGAAATCTTGGAGTGCATGCAGAACCTGAAAAGTCCATGTATCACTTCTATTCGCAATAAGAAGGTCAGCCTGCACAACTTTCTCAAGAAGAGGATTGTTTGAAGAGAGTAAACTGTTCCAGAATTGTATGATGCATCTGATCCAGTAGAAAAAAATGGGCATCTGACCTGTTTCGCGGAGCACGCATTGAGTATCATTACTTTTCTTGACACCCAGGAGTCTTTTCAGGAAGCCAAGATGAAGACATGTGTGGGGGTGATTTTTGAGGAATCATATGTCAGAGAAGAAGTGGCCCATACTTGACAACCGTAAAGACCAGCTGTCAAAGCAAAGACCTGAAAAAGCCATAGCATGGCATGTTTTCTGTGCCTGATGCCCTTGCTGTCACCAATTTTGTAAACTCTGGCAATGGCAGACCTGAAGTTGTCTTCTCAGTTGTCTTCTCAGCAGCATGCTTCCATCACGAGTAAAAGTGATTCCAAGGTATTTGATTTCAGTGACAAGCTCCAGAGGTGTGCCGTCGTACGTGAAGGTGGGATTCGCAGAGTTACCCCTGCTGAAGAAGACCATGACTTTTATTTTGTCAGTGTTGAGCTTGAGCCCTTTGAAACGTGTATAGTCATAGAATTTGTCTAGTTGGAGTTGCACATTTTCAGGTCTATTTGAAGTGAGAGCAGTGTCATCTACATAATCATAGTGAGGGATTTGAACTGAGTCCAGGGCAGTGGCAGCACCTCTCTGTACAGTCAAGAATCTTTCTATGTCATTGTCATAAAGGGAGTACAGAAGGGGACTCAGAGGGCAGCCCTGTTTCAAGCCTCTGTTGGGCGCAACCTCCTCAAAAATTATGTCACCATTAATGAGAAGGTATAGGCATCCTGTGTACATGGTTTGAATATTATCTCTCAAATACTGCGATGCGGGGTCTTAATTTTTTGCAAGTGTCTCCAAAGCTTCTCTCTTGGAACACTGTCGTAGGCAGCAAAGAGGTCCAGGAAAGCAGTGTATACCTTTTTATTTCCTTTTTAGCTTTTTAGCAGTCGCAAGAATGTGGCGAAGAATAAAGAGGGGTTGGTTGGTGTTCCTTGTGGGGCAGAAACCAAATTAAGAGTCTGATATTTGATATTCAGCAAGAGCCCACGTCAGCAAGGCCCTGACCACGTTCGTAATAAGTCTATAGATACAACCATTGATAGCCAGCAAACGATGATTTTGGGGGACGTAGTTGGACCTTTTTTGTGTAGAGGCGTGATTTTAACTTTGTGCCAAAGATGTGGGGTGACACCGTCTGACAGAAGCAGATGGAACAAGTCAGTAAGAAGGGGAAGCAACAAGTTTTCAGTGTGACTCTTACCACGATCATCCCGAACCATTTCCTCTGCGTGTTTGATGAAAGAAGCAGAGAAAGGGTCAAAACCTGGGCTGGACTGCGTGTTCATGTTTGAACTGTTTTTTTTAATGGTGGTAGCCAGAGTATGTATAGGGGGCAGCTCGTATACAGGTGCTTGCTCATTGCCGCGTTGAAAGGTAGTGTTCATGCTCCTGTACCTGCCACCAGGACCGGGTGGGACTGCAATGTCAGAAGGAAGAATTTGTCCAGATTGTAACTGGTCACTGAGTAGCTGATGCCGTGAGGGTTGGTTGGATCGTGCAGGTAGCACGTCAGGAATGCTCTCTTGTGGTTGCACATTATGTGATTGAAGGTGCTCAGTCCATGACTCAGCAGAATCAGGAGAAATGTCAGACCGTTTGTTCACAGTCATCAGCTTGTACACCTCTGGGCTGCAAGCGTTAATGAGTCCAACCATCTCATCTGCCTTCTCTTTTTTTAATTGTTTTTTTCTCAGCCTGCAGTAAGTAGAGTATTGTTGTTGCAGCTCAGCAAAAGGTCAACCCGTAAGGTAAAAGATTGGCGGGATTGGACCTACACCGATGGCAGCCTCCAAAAGAATGAAGCAGGGCAAGACACCGGATCAGGTGTATACCACCCTCACTTGAACGTTTCCCACTATGTAAACCCAAAAGGCATGGGGATAACCAACACCATCTCACGTGCAGAGCTAGCAGCTATAGCAGCTGCAGTCATACACGGCTACTCACATATAGCCACAGACAGCCTTACATCACTGCACCAAATCAAAAAGCAGCTGTCACACCCGAACCTCCATCGCCACCACATCCAAAGGAGATGTCCTTCGATCCATTGCTAAAGCAATCTGCCGATCACCATCGCCCATCCACTTTTTCAAAGTAAAATCCCATGCCGGTATTATTGGCAATGAACATGCCGACGCCCTTGCTAAAGATTCAGCCACCACCTACTCCGACATTGCAGACACCTCCATCAGAACAGCAGGCCCTAAGGGGAATCCCTTCTAGGACATCCACTGGCTTGCAAAAGAAGACATAGAAAACGAAACACAAACCCATAATCATGCCCATATAACAAACATGGCCCATTCTCCTCCCCAAAGCTTAAATACCTACCAAACCACCGCAACACCCTCAAGCACACATGCATATTCTCCATAAACTGGGATATGCCAAAACTGAAGTGAACTACCATGCGTACTACCAGACCCTCATCAAGGACGGCACTGCCAATGGAGCCGCTAGCAATGCTTACCTAATATCATCTGATGTCCCCTTTAAGACCAAATGTATCATTATGAAATACAGAACAGGCACCCTATATAATCAAAAACATGCGTTGTTGTTCAAAATCTCAACAAGTCAAACTTGCCCCCTCTGCCCAAAATTAGACTGTGCCCAACACATCCTTTCTGGGTGCCAACACACGCAAAGAAGGAACATGATCACTGAAAGACACAATTTAGCATGCCGCATGATCTTTAAGGCTATCAGCAAAACAGGCTCCTTAGGATCATGCGTTGTCTCCATAGATATAGGCAGCAACGAACGGATGACCATGCGGAATCTCCGAGATTGTGCGGAATCTCCGAGATTGAGTCCAGGTTCCTGAAACAGCTGAAAGTAGAATTGTTCCAAGCAAAATGGCTCTTCCCATCCCGCTTCCCAGATAAAGACAGATTTACCTCCAGCCGCCCAGATTTTGTGCTGGTTATTCCCATCGATGCAAAACACAAATAAAAACAACAAACTAATGTAGGGGGGTGGGCTTTTCGGAGTGGCAGGGGGCAATTGAGGGAGACTGGGAGCACCTCAGCAGCACCACCAGCCACCAGTAGAGCCACCAACCCCAGACAGTACCGACCTAAAGACCTCAGCAAACCTCGGCGTGACATCCACCTCGTCGAGATAAATACTGTGAGGACACCAGACCTCAGAACCAACTGAACGCCGCAAAGGAACAGCACAAAGATCTCTGCAACATTCTCCAAGGAGCCTCCGTTACTCTTCACATCATCCTTTTGGGTGTGGGTGGCACCATCTACAACACTCACACTCTGAAGCCTTTCAAGGAACTGGGTCTCGATTCTCAAAGAGTTATGAAGCCTGCCTCCAAGCTCCATGTTCATTCTGTCAATTACACTGCTAAACTTGTCCATACCAGACGTTCTCAAAAGAAGACAAGGGCTCAAGGTGATTGGCAAATACCAACGTCCCAGGAGCATTGTTTGGTCCTCTGGATGCCTAGTGCCATTGAGAAATGGGCCCTCCAATATCATATAAAAGCATTCTGTGCAATCAAAATTTCAACTGCACGCAAAGATCTTCAAGATCCTTGCTGCAAAGCTTGTTGGACACCCCAAAGCGAGGAGGAGAGAACAAATGGAGTAGAATCTGGTCACGAGCAAGGTATGTTTCGATGCAGCACATGCATCCGCACCTACCATTGGGATTGCCTTGCTTATTAAGAAACTTGGTTGTTATCACAACCATGATGCCTAATTACAAACCAATCAGAAGAATGGCATTGCCCAGCCTGCCAATTGAGGAGCAACGGGAAACTTGGCATAGACGGAGAGAGAGCGAAATATGGCTGGTCAACTGGGAGCCAAGATGGGAAGCAAAGATGACCAGATCCAACCCTAACTATGTAAAATGGGCTGAATAGTACAAGACAAGCAATATCTCCACCTCTGGCATAAGAATTGAACCTACAGACAAAAACATGGATAACCTGTCCCGGTAAGGACCGGAGAATCCCAACAGGCATACTCCCCAATGAAAATCTACGCTAGGCAAACATATCAGGGACAAAGTTCGTTTTGACATGCAACCTACTGACCCGCAAAGCGATATCAAAGGCACAGGCAACTGTGAACTATGGAACAGGCAGGTCGATCCTACCATACCACCTCCAGTACAAAAGACAACACATGACAGTGAGCAATACAACACACCTAGCCAACCGCAGCAGAGGACTGGCTAGCAAAAGTCACACTTCCCAAGTTCCAGACCCTCCCAGAGGTGACATGTGTGTACGGCATGGATGGTAAATGCTCTGGCATCATCACCCCTCAGCGCCTCATCATTTTATAGGATGCATACAACTCTGCTCGTCGCCGAGGCATACACGCCCTGCTGCGTCCCCCTGTCCAAGTACTCGCAACAGAAATCTACCGACTCCCACGACTTTCAATGACAGGCAACAATACCAAGGCTGAATGCTCACATTGTCGGGCTCTGCCCACCCATTACATGACAGCCTTTCCACAACCATGCCCTGGTCACAAAAGAAAGAATGGGTTACCTCTAAACTTTACCCCAGTGCTTCAAGAGTTCTGGACAGCCCATCCAAGAGAGACTCTTTGGTTCCAGAACAGATGCGTTCTTTACACAGTTCACTTGTTTCTCCATCTGCCAGCCAATGTATGACGATAAATACGTGCTCAAAGTAGTTCAACATGCACTGCCTTGAATAACCGAGAGGCAACCGCTACCTTCCTACTGCTCCCAAACTGGATGGAAAATAGCATCGGTTCTTTTTACAAACCTGCACCAACAACAAAGATGTTTGCACTGTCCTTGGAAATATCCCAAAGATAAAGTGCGCTACATGCCACTCCTCTACCAGCAAAGCAAAACACCACCCCTGCCAGAGGCAACATGGGGAATGCGCACCCTAGTAGTCTGGAGCAAAGCTGCCAGGGAGCAACTTATTACAAACAACCTATCTTGGTTACATAAAATAAAACAAGACCTATTACTAGCGGCAATCTGAAATTTCAAAAATGCAGGCACCATACCTTTTTGTAAAGCACCAACTGAAAGCATACTGCCAAGAATGACAGAAATATGTAGGCTCCCCAAAGACCTAAGAAAGACAGTTACCAATGCAAATATTGGCGACATAAGCGATACATAACACAGCCAGGTCCCCTCCCATCATATACAACAAAAGCGCCTGCTAGAATTCAAGGCCCCTAATTGGAAAGAATGGGACTTCACAGATGGGAGTTATATTACAAACAAAGCAAATGGATCTCAGTTTATTGGAGTTGGAGTCTACCACTCTCAGTCCAACAAAACCACCACAGTAAATCCTGGAGGGACAAGCGTCCAAAACTATAAACTGAGCCGAGCTAGCGAGGATCGCTGCTGCTTTGATAAATAAGCACACCCATATCGCAACAGACAGTGCTGGTGCACTATGGCAAATAAGAAATAGCATCCTCAACCCACAGCTCACATGCCAAACTCCAAGAAACCATCGTATACCACATCCAGCTATCTCAAGACACCTTCCATCTTTACAAGGTTTAAGCTCATGCTGGCATCCTAGGGAATGAGTGCGCTGATGCCGTGGCAAAGTGCTCTGCGGAAAATCACAGTGGCCATAATATCCACATTAACACCAACGCCCATCCCCATTCACCCATAATCTGGCCAGCAAGGGAAAATCCTCCCCCAGCTTGCCTACCAGATACTCTTAATACCTACTAGCGAAGGTCTCCAGCAGAAAGGCTCTCCATTTTCTCTGATCTCGATTCTGTAAAAGCACACATGCACGTCCAACACAAACTGGGACCTAATTCAAAAAACCACAAAGCACAAAGTACACCTTAACAGCAACAGTGATAATGGGGGATCTGATGGGGGGGTTACTGGTAGAGCGGCTGGCTTCAGGAGGGCTAGGCGCATGCCGGATCGCATGGCTGACAACCCGCCGGATCCTCATTAGTCTCTGTTGTTTATCTTTTTCTCCTTTTGGTGGGCTCTGGCTAGTGTGAGCACTAGTTGAGAGCCTTTCCTTAATGCACGCTGGTGACTTTCAGCGTAGACTTTTACTTTTACTTTCACAAAGTGCTATACAAACTACCAAGAACTGATGAAGGAAGGCGTTGTTGAGAAAGAAAAAAGTTTGGAAAAATGCAAGTGTCACCTCTTGAGAAAATAAATATGTCATGCTCTGTTGCACAGATTTGATATATATATTCAAAAGCATGCCGCTCAGTGAAACCATATAGAAGGCCCACCAATCTGCCCCATCTGCCAGAGGCTAGACAGCACCTACCACATGCTGTCAACCCATTATCAATAAAATGATTATTAGCATGCACAACGTTGCTGGACGAATGATTCTAAAAGCGATTTAACAAGGCACACAGGGTGCATGCCTGCTAGCACAAGCAGACGTAGGCAGTCGTTAAAAAATGGTGCAACAAGGCATTATACGCCCTTTAGAAGAGACACAGATAGGAATGATTCCAATCTGGCTATTACTTTCTAATCTCAATGCACAACAGCGGCGGAAATTTAGCAAGCCAGATGCAATCATCGTCAGTGTCACTACCATTTTTCGGGAAAACGGTTTCTCCAACCCAGCGACCACACCCCAAACGATATTCAACAAACACGTATCAAACCGTTTGACTAGTGACTAGGTCTGCCAATAGTTGTTTGACCAGTGACTAGGTCTGCCAATAATGCAAGAAAAGTTGCCCGTGATGCCCTAGTAGATGGCGCTGCCAATCCATACCCCCTGGCTATGAAGCCAAGAGACATACAACCAAACAAACGTGAATATTTTAATTGGAATTAAGTACTGTGTAGACACCTCCCCTACTCAACTAGTAGAAAAGGCACGAGGAGAACAACATAAGCTGCTAATGCCTCGCTTACTCGGACACCGCAAGACCCTAGACACCATCCTGCTAGGCGCAACAGGCACCATTTACAGCAGCCATACAAGGAACCCAATCCGCAGCCTTGGAGTTGTAGGTTTCTGGTCTACATTGTCACGACAGATCATGGTACCAGCATAAGCATGGATTGAATTAATTACAGTCTTAGCCAGGCAAGTGCTGGTTCAGAGTTCATCTAGCAGCAGGGCCCGCAGCAAAGAGCGATGAACCAGACCATGTTTGTTGTTCCAGCCCCTCTCGTTGTGCATGAGCTGCTCCTCACAATGTTATTTGCCTCCCTCATTCTTGGTATCCTCAGTGTGACAGATGTTTAGCAACATGAAGTTCATGTGCCCAAAACACACAGGTGACGATACCCCCTCTTTGATTTAATGCGGTCGGCTAGTCCTGGCGGCAGATGCTTGCTTGTTTTTACTGGTTTTATTCAGTGTTGCAAATCTGTGCCTATTTTCCCTTTCCAAGGGTCTATTTTGTAGGTGCTACCAGTCTGGTGCTACAACAACAATTATCTCCGTTTTTACACGTTTACATACGCAGCCTAGCAGCCGCACGTTTTGACTGATGGCTTTAATTGTAACCATTGTAACCATTAAGCATGGATTGCCACAGCACTTATGAAACAAATCAGCCTACATGCAATCAGATCCGCAACCAAAATCATACAGATGAGACGAGATATTGAACACAACCCTCACGAATATCTGAGCAATACTCCTGGTGGTGTGCAGGCCTCTGCCTCCCAACCACCTGATAAAATATATATGTCTGCACAAGCTCGGTGTGTTTTTAAGAGTGAACGCAGTAGAAAGGGTCCACTGAATCCAGTTTGGTTGATTGGGAGTGCTGGGAGAAGCGTAAAAAATTCATTGAGGCTGTGAAACGTGGTGATGTGAAACATGCCTGTAGGTCACTGAAAAAGGAGAGTGATAGCTGCAATCGTAGGATGAAGCGTCGGCA
>Ga0307947_1000626_pt1:0-15000 | contig 25620 bp, 26 predicted proteins | sample OrgLakmetagen232_FD_201840 | JGI IMG/M metagenome (GOLD analysis project Ga0307947, IMG submission 201840) | Saline water microbial communities from Organic Lake, Antarctica - #232 | ecosystem: Environmental > Aquatic > Non-marine Saline and Alkaline > Saline | place: Antarctica: Organic...
CTCTCTTTTTACATCACCTGTCAACATCGCGCGGTGAGGGTACGCTTTTGCTAGTGCTCAGGTTGTGTTTATCCGAGTACAAGGACTTCATGCTGGACTCCTCATGCAGGGGGGGACCCATGCCTAGGGCAGCACGCAACGTGGCCTGAGTTGTGCGTTAACAAGTGTAATGCGAGCAATAGTGGTTTATCTTTGTTTGCACCTGTGGTGAGTATGCCTAGGAAAGAAAAAAAGAAGGAAATAAGAAAAACCACACAGGCAGTGAAAACCACTCCCCACAATAAATAAGGAAAAGGAGCCACTTTGGTACTGAGTACCGTAAAGCTCCTCCACCGCGAAAAGGAAAGGGAAATTCATTGGAGATCAAGAGGGTTGCAGGCTTGGCCTGGTACCGGCTCCTGATGAGAGTTGAAAACAGTACTGGAAAGTGCACGTCTGGTATGGACAAGTTTGGCAGCAAAGGAAATACTGCAGGAAACACTGCAACCGAGGAAATGAACAGCAGGGTGGGGCACAAGCCTAGGGTAGCACGCGACGTAAAAAATGCAGTAGTAGTTCACCCCTTATTTTCCATCACTTCTAGGGTAGTCTTCAATGCAGCATGCCCAAAGGAACTTCAACCCCCTCAAGATCGTGTGTGGATCAAGATCGTGTGTGGTCATAAAGAAGGGGTTGAAGGTCTTTGAGTTTCTCGGCGTTTAATCAGAAATTTTACCTTTCAATACAGGGAAAGGGTACATGGGGAGTTTGTTTGTGGGTCATCTTGTGGGTCATCCAATCATGGATGTGTTTTCTGTACAAAAGGACCAGGCATCAAAAACTCACCGAGTAAGTTGCGCTTATTACACACTACACACCCAGATACATCGATAGAGCCTCTATGAGCTGAGCTGAGCTGAGCTGAGCTGATTGCTGAACAAGCCTGATCACCTGCAGCTTGTCTAGAAGTACGCCCTGGTATATGATGAAGTACCCCCCCATTGTTGGTATGATGAAGTGGTATGATGGTGGTGATTATTGGTATGATGAAGTACCCCCCCATATTGGCCTCTGCAATCAAAATTCACGCGGCCATAATCACCTGCACCTTGTCTAAAAGCACGCCCTGGTATATGATGAAATACCCCCCCATTATTGGCCTCTGCAATCAAACTTCACGCGGCCAAAACCACCTGCAGCTTGTCTAGAAGCACGCCCTGGTATATGATGCAGTACCCCATTATTGGCCTCTGCAAGCAAAAATCATGCGGCGAGTGATTTATTATATGGAAGTTTTGTGAGATCAATGCCTGTGACAACTCTCCATGATTCCAAGCAGATCCCCCTTCATGATGATGAAAACTTACTACTGCCTTTGCTGAGGCTTAACTGCAAAAGCTGTTTGCTGCACACTCATTTCACCAGGATGGCATCATGCATCCACGCAGCCCTTTGCCCACTATGTTTGCTATACTTTGTTTTTCAAGCCAGAGCTGTTTGCTGCACCCTCGCCTCACCAGAATGGCTTCGTGCACCCACACAGCCATTTTTTTATCATGTACAGGCACTTGAATTGTAGAGTCAGAGCTGCTTGCTGCACGCTTGCCTCACCAGAATGGCTTCGTGCACCCACACAGCCATTTTTTTATCATGTACAGGCACTTGAATTGTAGATTCAGAGCTGCTTGCTGCACGCTTGCCTCACCAGAATGGCTTCGTGCACCCACACAGCCATTTTTTTTATCATGTACAGGCACTTTAATTGTAGAGTCAGAGCTGCTTGCTGCACGCTCGCCTCACCAGAATGGCTCCGTACACCCACACAGCCCTTTTTCCATCATGTACAGGTACTTGAATTGTAGAGTCAGAGCTGCTTGCTGCACGCTCGCCTCACCAGAATGGCTTCGTACACCCACACAGCCCTTTGTCCGCTGTGTTTGCTATACCTCATTTTCTTTAAGCCGGAGCTGCTTGTTGCACAATCGCCTCACCAGGATGGCTTCGTGCACCCATGCAAGCCAAACGCCACCCATCCAAGTGATGACAAAAAAAGAGTGGTGGTCATGCTGAAGCGCAACCTGGTAAATAAAAAAAACCAAGGGGAGAGACTTATTGTACTGTAGGTGTACAGACAAGACCTAGTCTTTTGCAAGCTATATGGTGCAGGGAACCAGGCTCTCTGGACAAAGCAACAAAAGATGAAATTGTTCGATAAGTAGTGCTTGCTAACTCACAGTCTTATCTTGCTAACTCACAGTCTTATCTTGCTAACTCACAGTCTTATCTTGCTAACTCACAGTCTTATCTTGCTAACTCACAGTCTTATCTTGTCGTCTTCGGGACCCACCTGACACCCCTACCAGTCGTACAGATACACAGACCCCGTACACACAGACCATATGCACACACATTGATACACAGACCCTGTACACACATGCCCTGTACACACGCAGGTACACAGACCTGAACACATATACCCTGCGCACAGGCACACGCACCCTGCACACACACAGATGTACACACACACACCATGTACACACAGACCCTGCGCACACAGATGCACAGACCCTGTACACACATACCTTGTTCACAGATGCACGCACCCTGTACACACATACTTAACACACATAGATACACATACCATGTACACACAGACCGACCGTCTTTAGGATACATACACCTTACCTCTTGCACAGAAATTCGTCGTACCACCCTGACACTCACACGGATATACCTTGGTCCTTTATTACAAGGGTGACACCTAATTAAATTGCCTGCAATGCTGATGGTTCTTGGGGGGGTGATGGAAGGTATCGGACCTACCTTGGTCCTGCCATCTCCAGGATCGACCTTGAACACAAACCACACAAGGCAGGGGAAGTTGCGCGGAATGCTGGGGAACAATGAGCGTGCCTTGATCTGCATCCAATGCAGAGGGAACACATGGCAGGGAAGTTGCGCGGATTGCTGGGGAGCGATGAGCGTGCCTTGATCTGCATCCAATTTTGGGGATCAAAAAAGAGGTCATGCAAGAAGTTTATTCTTACCCTGCACTGTGCAAGATCTGATCAAGGCACTTTCTTTCCTCGTGCCTGGAACAGAGTTTGTGAGCGCAATGCACGCATAATCACCTTTAAATCCAACCAAACACAGGCTTTTGTGTGCATCACAATGATGTCTGGAACACAGTCTGTGAGCGCAATGCACGCATAATCACCTTCAAATCCAACCAAACACAGGCTTTTGTGTCTGTCACAATGATGTCTCGTATGGCAGTCGTGTAGGTCATGAAACCAGTTGCTCCACGAAAGACGTTGTAGTAGTTCTGACGGCCACGAGTAGAGCCTGTGTTCGTACTTTCACGGCCGCGGTTAGTGTTTTGATGGCCACGAAACACGTTATAGTAGTTCTGACGGCCACGAGTTAAATCTGTTAGTACTTTCACGGCCGTGGTGAGTGTTTGGATGGCCATGAGTTGAACCTGTTAGTAATTTCACGGCCGCGGTTAGTGTTTGGATGGCCACGAAACACGTTATAGTATTCTGACGGCCACGAGTTAAATCTGTTAGTACTTTCACGGCCGTGGTGAGTGTTTTGGATGGCCATGAGTTGAACCTGTACGTAATGTCACGGCCGCGGTTAGTGTTTGGATGGCCATGAGTTGAACCTGTTCGTACTTTCACGGCCGCAGTTAGTGTTTGGATGGCCATGAGTTGAACCTGTACGTAATGTCACGGCCGCGGTTAGTGTTTAAATGGCCATGAGTTGAACCTGTTCGTACTTTCACGGCCGCAGTTAGTGTTTGGATGGCCATGAGTTGAACCTGTACGTAATGTCACGGCCGCGGTTAGTGTTTGGATGGCCACAAAACACGTTATAGTAGTTCTGACGGCCACAAGCTGAACCTGTTCGTACTTTCACGGCCGCGGTTAGTGTTTGGATGGCCCTTGCCGATACGAAATTAGGAGGCAAAATGCACATTTTTGGCACTCACGCGATCACAGAACTGGTGCGATGTCTGACGTATCCAACTACAAGGAGCTTCCAGAGTGATGCCCCTGCCGACTAGCTCCAAGCAGTAAGATTAGGGTTGGCCAGAACCGTATATATACATCGTATATGACCTTATATTTGGTGATTTCCCTGCCAAAAATACTGTATATACACCGTATATGTATGGTTCTGGCCAACCCTGAGTAAAAGACCGACCAGTTCACTTCCTTTAGCATGGGGAAAAACCCATGACAATGAAACAAGGACCGCTTTGGTACTAAGTCTCTACCACGTGAAACAATAGGAAAGAGTCTGGAAAATCTGGGAAACGACTAGAGCCTTCGTTTGGCCCCGATTTTACAAGGAAAGATCAGACTCATCACTTGGGCAGCTTGCCAAAAGACTGTCTAGTATCAAGGAGCTTCCTGGCAGCTTCTCGCTACTATTAACTTGCCTAGAGGCTTACTTGTTAGGCATGCTGCTGAACTCTTTATGTTGATACAGAGCAATCAGTAAGTAGTGCCTGGTTGTGACCCATGGGCCAGCTGGAGGCTATTGACCAAAGGCAGCAACAAACCAAATCTTGACCTGCGCTGCCTTTGGGCCCAAGCACAACAGAGATGGCTCAGGAAAAAACAAACAAGTTATGAACACGAAGAGGGATAATGTTCCACACATTGGAGTATTTTGAGGAGCTGGGTATCCAATCGGTCTTGAATCTTAAAGAGCTAAGAAACGTGCTTCAAGTACATTCTGTCAACCATGTTGCCAAACTTGTTCGTACCAGACGCGCACTTTCCAGCACTAATATCAACCGTCATCAGCAGCTGGTTTCAGGTCAAGCCTGCAGGAATACCTCCTGATTCCCATTGATATTTTCCTATTTTATTGGTGGAGGGGTCAGTACGGTACCCAGTACCAAAGTGGCTCCTCTCTTTTTTCAATGTGGGAAGTGGTTTTCACTGCTTGCGTAGTTTTTTCTTTTTCTTTACTTTGGGCTGGTGGCAATATGCCTGCATTTTTCAACCCATTTTCACTGCCAACCTCAAGAGATCAGCCTTGTATGGGGGAGCATACATAGCATCCACACCGCATGCACGCACGCACGCACGCACGCACGCACGCACGCACGCACGCACGCACGCAGCCATCAAGTGGTAGGTATTATTCTAGCCTGCTGTAGCATTATCGACACATTTGCTCTTTGGTAGCGATATGCCAAAAACAATAGTTCAATCAAAGTTGCCAAATTTACCTTGAAGGTGCACAAATTCCACGTTTTGAAGAGTGTAGTTGTCCACGATGTATCGTTGCAGCTGAAGATGAAAGCGTGTGTTTTGTTTTGGAAGGTGAAGCTGTACGCAAGATATCATTGCAACTAAGGATGGAAATATTGTTTCGTTTTTTAAGTGCAATTATCCGCGGGTATCTTGCAGTTGAGGATGAAGACGTGTCATATTTTTTGGAATGGATGTGACCATCCACAAGGTATCATTGCAATTGAGGATGAAAATGTGAGTTTTACTTCCAGCATTGATGTGACCATCCACAAGGTATCATTGCGATTGAGGATGAAAATGTGAGTTTTACTTCCAGCATTGATGTAACCATCCGCAAGGTATCATTGCGATTGAGGATGAAAATGTGAGTTTTACTTCCAGGATGGATGTAACCATCCACTAGGTATCATTGCGAGTGAGGGTGACGCAAGTGCTGTTTCAATAGCTGTGTGCACTTGCAAGGTAGGTGTGATACCAGGGATGTGCTCATAATAAGCCCCAAGGCCGATACATACTGTAACAGTACGGCGCTCGGTTATAATGAAACGTCTTGCCTTTGCGTCCCCAGACAGCATGCCAGCCACAAAAAACTTGATGCATGTAACAGTATGGCGCTCGGCTAAGGCGCTCGGCTACTACGGTGCTCGGCTAGTTACCACTTTGTAACGTCTTGCCTTTGCGTCCCCAGACAGCATGCCAGCCACAAAAAACTTGATTGTGTCTGAAGTCATTCCTGCGTCATCCTCAGCCTGTGTATGTTGTGCATTACAAGCGTTTCAGTAGCGGTGCTCTATCAAAAAATCAGTAGCGGTGCTATATTGCTGTCATGTTATTAGTAGCAGTGCTCTATAAAATAATCAGTAGCGGTGCTCTATCAAATAACCAGGTAATGCCACCTCACATTCAACGGGCACATAACACGCTTCACAACTTTGTGCTTACTTCTTATTTGTAATCAGCAGTTCTTGGTAGTGCACTATCAGCACTCTTGGTAGTGCACTTCTAGAGGGCTGCTGATGATATAAATGTAAATACGTTATTGAATGGGATACAAAATAGGATGTCACAACATTGCCACGCACAGCATTTGCTCTACACCACGTTCATTCAAACTACAAGCTCAAGAGCCTCCAAACACCCACCTGCAATTGCGATTTGCAGCCTTCCACACATGCTGCGGGCCCAGATCTCTCAGCCTCAGCGGGAGAAGAAGGCGGGCTGAACCAGCCTGCGTTGCATGAGAGGCCACAGTTATAGTGTGCAAGATCAAAGGTGAGGCGTCTGGCTCTTGCGCACGGTGTGCGCGTGGAAGGTAGAAGCAGAAAGTGTGGTAACAGAAAGAAATCATTATTGCACGTACCCCCGATCTCTCTTAAATACGAAGGGACGCTGCCCACATTTCCAGGACCATGCAGCTGCGTATGTAATGGAGGAGTTAGGGGAAATCATTCTTTGCCAGCAGTTCTTGAATGTGGCAATCGACTCACTTGACCAACTGGAATGGAGAGAGGCGCCATTCGTTCTAGTAATATTTATTATACAATGAGAAGATTATAAACAATACAGACGCAGTCACACGCATCTTTTTCACACTGGACGAAGAAATATTTCTTGTCTATTTTTTTTCTGCTTCTTTTGATCATTTTTGCTGCGATTCGAATTTAGAAATGGACAGCTGCCTGGTCCATTGTTGGATAAAGCTGGATAAGGCTATAATGTGCAGCTTCAGGTGCCCAATGAGCAGCGCCAAAATGTATTTATAGCTTCTACAGCAGATCTCAAGCGGAAAAGATGTATGACGCTATGTATAAATCATGTGGATAATGACCCCCAAAAAGAGCACCGTGCAGAGCGGGTGGTAAAGCATGGACCAATCATCTGATTCCCGTTAAAAGCCCTCCCCTCTTTTCATTTGGCCAGATGGATTGAAAGAAAAAAAGAATAGTGCCCGTTTCCACACCCTGTGCAAAACCCGTGCAGAAGGGAATTAAGTCCTTTGGAAGATGGTTATAAAAGAAGAGGAAAAAGAACAAAGTTAGCGTAAACACTGCCGACATGGATTAGAAAATGTGTTTTGCTCCACCCAATAGATGCAGAGACACGCAACATCCTACCTGGAGAATAAGGAGCTTTTCAGTGGGGATCAGGTGGTTGGGAGGCAAAAGCCTGCACAGGAGTGTTACTCATATATTCGTGGTGGTTGTGCATGTTCAAAGTCTCGTCTCATCTGAATGGTTTTTGTTGCGGATCTGATTACTTGTAGGCTCAATTATTGCATGAGCTGTGGCGTGTGTCGACCAGTAACTAGCTGAGGCTGTGGAGTGGGTTCCTTGTGTGGCTGCTGTAAATGGTGCCTGCTGCTCCCAGCAGGATGGTGTCAAGGGCTTTGCGGCGTCCGAGTAAGCGAGGCAATAGCAGCTTATGTCGTTCTCGTGCCTTTTCTGCTTATGGGGTAGAAGAAGTCTACACAGTACTTGGGCTAAGCTAAGGGTCTACCAGGGATGACCCCGCCTCGGCCACTGCCAGCCTCAAAAACTACCGAGTCTCATTGCCAGCCCTACAGCACTAAACCTGCCGTGCTCTCCACCACAAGGTCACCCGGTTCAAGCCTATAGAAAGTTATACTAACCTGCTTAGTCACTGCCGTGCATTAACTCAGCATCACACCGCTCCCACCGTGCCTGCCTTAGTCTGAGGAGGATACTACCCCCGAAAACCGCGTTATATGTCTCTTGGATTGCTTCATTGCCAGGGGCGGGGTATGGATTGGCAACGCCATTTGCTTGTTTATCACTGGCAACTCTTCTTGCCTAATTGGCAGACCGGGGATGAGTCGTGTTTGTTGGGTTTTGTTTGGGGCGTTTGGCCAGGTGGAATGTTGCGTGGCTCTGCAGCCAAACAATCTGGCTGATGAAGGCCACCACTGCTGAGACCATTTTGCAGCTGCATCTGTAAATTATGCAGGAAAGCAATATTCCCAAATTTATGCTAGTAGCATGACTAACGGTTGTTGTGCTGAGTCTACTATTTTGCATTGACAGTTATTTGCTACGACGTCAAAAAATTGCCTTGAAGCTCAATGTGCACCTCCCTGGCTGCTACGCTGCCAAACTCGTCCAGCAGCCGTGCCTTTTTAGTACAGTTACAGGTGGTTTCAGACTTTCCTGGCTCCTGTTCTTGGTCTTCCCTTTTTCGTGCGTGGGTCAAGGAGTTTGTAAAAATCAGTACCTTAATATCTCCATAGAGTTAAGTGAGTACGGGCGTGACGTATTCAAACTTGATATGATGCAACAAAAAAACAACCACAACTCCAGGATCCAGGATAGTGGTTTTTAAAATTACAGTAAGCGTCACTGGTTCACGTTTTACGCATAAGCTACACAACTTCACCAGGACACACAAGAACCAAAGGAAAATTCAAAAAAGAAAAGGTTTTGGCGCTAGGGGGCTAATTTATAAATTTGAAAATGAAAAACATCGCCGCTAGGAAAAAAAGGGGGACAATGGCCGTGTTTGAACAAGCAACGCCGGTTGCTTATATCTAACCAAAACTTAAAGCATACATGCAAGGACACTCATGCTAGGAGAGTAGACTTACGCAATAGCACGACCCCATTCTTCAAGAGGGGAGCAAAAACTCGTGCTGCAGCTCATGAAAAGTCGGCACAATAAATAATCGGTAGGGCTCAACAAAACAAAACTGTGTATGATCAAGCACGTTCAAACGTGACTGTATGCACACACATACTAAATATTCGGTAGGGCTCAACAAAACAAAACTGTGTATGATCAAGCACGTTCAAACGTGACTGTATGCACACACGTACCCTCAAGACTGAAATGTTCTATACCAAGGTTTAATCCAACGATTCAAAACACACACATACACACACACACACACATTTCCAAAGTAGCACCCTCTGGAAAGCACCTTGCCTCCAATTCTGTCAAATAACTCATCGAGCGCAATCTGCTTTCCTCTGTCTGTTAATTCATCGCAACTAGCGTCAGCAAACCTCAGTTCAAACACAAGCACGTTCACACACCACACATGCATGACAACACACACACACCAGAACTCAGTACCACCCTCAGCTGCTGTGCTGATCAGCCTTCTCTTTTGACGAAGCCGTGTTGGTCTCCTTGGAGGCCACGCGCTCGTGCGAACCTGCGGTGCATTCGTATGAGGACGCTGCGGCCATCCCTCCACCCCATCCCATTCCACTATAGCCAGGGCCCTGTATCCCTGCGCCACACAACACAGTTGAAACAACCCAGGTCGGTTGGTGTAGGATCTGTGACTTCACACAGCAGATGAAACAACAACCCAGGTGGATTAAAACAGTGAGTTGGTGTAGGATCTGTGACTTCACACAGGAGGACAATGCGACCGTCTGATCGTCCCATCACCCCATCCCATTCCGCTCGTTGGGCTTAGTACTCCTATTACGCAGCAAATGGATGTCTGAACAAGGCTTGGTGTGAGGAGGAACTGCAGATGATGCAGTCTCAGGAGCAACACACACACACACACATTGTACAATAATGCTGAGCCACGTTAGCCCATCCCGATGCCTACCTCCTTCAAACATCTGGAGCCACGCTTATACAAATAGGGTTGGACAGAACCATGCACATAACACCATATGCATATGCATATCAATATCTATATATGCATACCGTATGCGCATGGTTTTTCTGAGAAGTAATTGTATGACCATGTACAGAGTATCAGGCCTGTGCACTTACGCCGTAATGTTAAATTTTGGACCGTAATTACGGCACCGACCGTAATTACGCCGTACAGTACGGGCCAAATTACGGTCGGCCAAAATTACGGTGTCAGACCGTACAAAGACGTTGCCACCGTACAGTAAGATTTTGACCGTAATTTGGCCGTTTGGCTCCAACTTTGGCCCAAAACAATTTTTATCTTTTGCAACAATTGTTAAAGAATAAAAACACAAATTATTAGCCAGGTTTAAGTACTGCGTCCGACTTTTAAGTTTCCATGCAAGCCACTGCTGGGCCCATCCCTTGAGCCGATGCAGACCCAACCCAGCCTCAGGGTCGTTCAGGGAAACTTGTGTGGCGTCAGCATATAAGAGGAGCATGCTGGAGGTGGAAATGGGAGGTGTTGGGCTGAGAGGCCATTCTGAGGCCAAAATTGCACTGGCAGTGCCAGTCCCCGAGCTGATGCAGCCCCAACCCAGCCTCAGGGTCGTTCATGGAAACACTGTGTGGCGTCAGCACATGGGAGGAGCACACTGGGGAGCAAAAATGGGAGGTTTTGGGGTGGAGAGGCCTTTCTGAGGCCATTTTTGCACCGGCAGTGCCAGCTTGGCACCGTACCGTACACCGTACAGCACATTGCCGTAATTACGGTAAATTACGATCCTCCAAAATCGTAATTACGCCGTAATTTCCAAATTTACGGTACATACAGTAAAAAACGTACAGTACCGCACACCGTACAGTGCACCGCCTGCAGAGTATACATGAATAGGGTTGGCCAGAACCATATACATACGGTGTATATACGGTATTTTTGGCAGGAAATCACTAAATATTCGGTCATATACGGTGTATATACAGGATACTGGCCAACCCTAGACACATGTCTTATCCGCAACTATGGTTGGCCAGAGCCATACATGTGGAACATATGCATACAATGTGACTGGCAGGGGAATCTGCAATTATGGTTGGCCAGAGCCATACATGTGAAACATATGCATACAATGTGACTGGCAGGGGAATACCTGTGTACGGCCATGTGCAGAGTATATATATGACCGTATATCTGGCGATTTCCCTGCCAAAATGCCATATATATACATTTAGGCGTGCACCGAGTGATTGTGTTGGTGGAGTAGCACGGCAGGTTCAGTGCTGTAGGGCTGGCTATGTGACTCGGTAGAATTTGAGGCTGGCAGTGGCCGAGGCGGGTGGTCTTCCCTGGCAGACCCTTAGCTTAGCCCAAGTACTGTGTAGACACTTCTTCTACCCCATAAGCAGAAAAGGCACGAGAACGACATAAGCTGCTATATGTACACTTATGCTATATATACTCTTAGGCTCAGCTTTGCAGTTTCCGTGCCTGGTGCTCATGCTTGTTTGAGGCTGGTACTCCAGTCTCTTTGTGACTAATTTTCTCCTCTTTTAGTACTCTTTTGGTCCTACCTCTCTGACAGGGCCTTTTGTCTGCTGTTAAAGGAGTTTTATGGTACTCGGTACCAAAGTGGCTTTCTTTTCCTTAATCCAATGTGGGGAGTGGTTTTCACTGCCTGCGTACTGTTTATTTTCTTTCTAGGCAGCTGCTTCTGTTGCCTTGGTCCTTCAATTCTAAGCCAACCCCATGTTGCCTCTGTTAGCAATCAATTGACCACAACCAAACATGTGTGCAACATATGTAGGGTTGGCCAAAACCGTATATATACACCGTATATGACCGTATATTTGGTGATTTCCCTGCCAAAAATACCGTATATACACCGTATATATATGGTTTTGGCCAACCCTAAACCTATGCGTAGATTGTGTCAGGCAGGGGAAGATTTGTGCACGGCCAAGCACAGGAGGAGAAGACAGAGAACACGGCCAAGCACAAAAGAAGAAAACACGGCCATGCACAAAAGAAGAAAAAAACATGGCCAAGCGCACAAAAGAAGAAAACACGGCCAAGCACAGGAGGAGAAGACAAAGAACACGGCCAAGCACAAAAGAAGAAAACACGGCCATGCGCAAAAGAAGAAAAAAACGTGGCCAAGCGCACAAAAGAAGAAAACACGGCCAAGCACAGGAGGAGAAGACAAAGAACACGGCCATGCACAAAAGAAGAAAACACGGCCATGCACAGAAGGAAAAAACACGGCCAAGCACAAAAGAAGAAAACACGGCCATGCACAGAAGGAAAAAACACGGCCAAGCACAAAAGAAGAAAACACGGCCATGCACAGGAGGAAAAAACACGGCCATGCGCAAAAGAAGAAAACACGGCCATGCACAGGAGGAGAAGATAAAGAACACGGCCAAGCACAAAAGAAGGAAACACGGCCATGCACAGAAGGAGAAGACAAAAAACACGGCCAAGCGCATAAAAAGAAAACACGGCCATGCGCAAAAGAAGAAAAAAACATGGCCAAGCGCATAAAAAGAAAACACAGCCAAGCACAAAAGAAGAAAACACGGCCATGCGCAAAAGAAGAAAACACGGCCATGCGCAAAAGAAGAAAACACGGCCAAGCACAAAAAAAGAAAACACGGCCAAGCACAGGAGGAGAAGACAAAGAACACGGCCATGCACAAAAGAAAAAAACACGGCCATGCACAGAAGGAAAAAACACGGCCAAGCACAAAAGAAGAAAACACGGCCATGCACAGAAGGAAAAAACACAGCCAAGCACAAAAGAAGAAAACACAGCCATGCACAGAAGGAAAAAACACGGCCATGCGCAAAAGAAGAAAACACGGCCATGCACAGGAGGAGAAGACAAAGAACACGGCCAAGCACAAAAGAAGAAAACACGGCCATGCACAGAAGGAGAAGACAAAAAACACGGCCAAGCGCATAAAAAGAAAACACGGCCATGCGCAAAAGAAGAAAAAAACATGGCCAAGCGCATAAAAAGAAAACACGGCCAAGCACAAAAGAAGAAAACACGGCCATGCGCAAAAGAAGAAAACAAGGCCATGCGCAAAAGAAGAAAACACGGCCAAGCACAGAAGAAGAAAACACGGCCAAGCACAGGAGGAGAAGACAAAGAACACGGCCATGCACAAAAGAAGAAAACACGGCCATGCACAGAAGAAAAAAAAATGGCCAAGCACAAAAGAAGAAAACACGGCCATGACAGGGACCATGCAAGTTGGTGGAAGAGAGCAATAGTCGTCAACATTCAAAGCCTCACCTTTGCGGGGAACCTTCCCGGCGGGGGAGGAGAAGCTGTCGTGGGACATATCGTCAACGTGGTGGTTACGATGTCGGCTGGACTCATCATGGGAGGTGGCGTGAGAGGAGGAGCCACCGTTTGCGGCCTATGTGTTTGTGTGTGTGTGTGCGTGTGTGTGTGTATGTGTGTGTGTGTGTGCACGTGTGTGTGTGTGTGTGTGCTTATGCGTGTGTGCGTGCGTGCGTGCGTGTGTTTAAAGTGTGTGTGTAGTGTGTCTGTGTGTGTAGTGTGTGTGTGTGATTGTGTGTGTATGTGTGTGTATGCTTACGTACATGTACGTGCTCCATGCCTCATCCTACCGTAATTTGCAACTGAGCATAAGCCAGGTAACAGAGGGCAAGCAGCACTCAGAAATGTTCTCAGGACTGTGCATGACGGTCTGACAGTATGGTCCGTCAAACCGTTGGATTTGGACGATGGACACTGTATATTGGAGGTCTGGACCATTATTTCAAAATCTGGAACCCGTCCACCGTGCCGTAGTCACGGTGCCAAACGGCTGTGACGGTGTCAGTGCACAGCCCTGAATACCGGCTTGTTGATCTCGACTGTGACAAAGCAACGATCTCGACTGTGACAAAGCAGCTGACTGCTTGTTGATCTCGGCTGTGACAAAGCAGTGCACAGCCCTGAATGACAGCTTGTTGATCTGGACTGTGACAAAGCAGCGATATATCGACAGTGACAAAGCAGCTGACTGCTTGTTGATCTCGGCTGTGACAAAGCAGTGCACAGCCCTGAATGACAGCTTGTTGATCTCGACTGTGACAAAGCAGCGATCTCGACTGTGACAAAGCAGCTGACTGCTTGTTGATCTCGGCTGTGACAAAGCAGTGCACAGCCCTGAATGACAGCTTGTTGATCTGGACTGTGACAAAGCAGCGATATATCGACAGTAGCCGCTGTCTTCAGCTTAAAGCCATGGAGTGTCCAATTTGATTATGAATGGGGTTGTGACAAAGCAGCGATATATCGACATGAGCCGCTGATTTTAGCTTAAAGCCATGGAGTGTCCAATTTGATTATGAATGGGGTTGTGACAAAGCAGCGATATATCGACAGTAGCCGCTGACTTCAGCTTAAAGCCATGGAGTGTCCAGTTTGATTATGAATGGGGTTGTGACAAAGCAGCGATATATCGACTGTGACAAAGCAGCGATATATCGACAAAAACCACTGACTTCAGCTTAAAGCCATGGAATGTGCAGTTCATCATGAATGGGGTTGTGACAAAGCAGCGATGTATCGACATAAACCACTGACTTCAACCCAAAGCCATGGAGTGTGCAGTTCATCATGAATGGGGTTGTGACAAAGCAGCGATGTATTGACATGAGCCGCTGATTTTAGCTTAAAGCCATGGAGTGTCCAATTTGATTATGAATGGGGTTGTGACAAAGCAGCGTTATATCGACATAAACCACTGACTTCAACCCAAAGCCATGGAGTGTCCAGTTTGATCATGAATGGGGTTGCGACAAAGCAGCGATATATCGACAGCAGCCACTGACTTCAGCCCGAAGCCGTGGAGTGTGCAGTTGATCATGAATGGGGTTGCGACAAAGCAGCGATATATCGACAGCAGCCACTGACTTCAGCCCGAAGCCGTGGAGTGTGCAGTTTGATCATGAATGGGGTTGCGACAAAGCAGCGATATATCGACAGCAGCCACTGACTTCAGCTTAAAGCCATGGAGTGTGCAGTTGATCGTGAATGGGGTTGTGACAAAGCAGCGATATATCGACAGTAGCCGCTGACTTCAGCTTAAAGCCACGGAGTGTGCAGTTTGATCATGA
>Ga0307947_1000626_pt1:20000-25620 | contig 25620 bp, 26 predicted proteins | sample OrgLakmetagen232_FD_201840 | JGI IMG/M metagenome (GOLD analysis project Ga0307947, IMG submission 201840) | Saline water microbial communities from Organic Lake, Antarctica - #232 | ecosystem: Environmental > Aquatic > Non-marine Saline and Alkaline > Saline | place: Antarctica...
GTGTGTGCGCGTGTGTGTGTGCATGCATGTGTGTGTATGTGTGTGTGTATGTATGCGTGTGTGCGCGCTCAAACGTGCACATACACGCATTCACACATCCAAACACACACATATATACACACGACCAAACAAACAGCTTCCACCTCTCGTCTTTACCTGTTGGCCTTTGCTTGTAGGCTGAGCACAAGGAATGCCAGGCATTCCAGGGAACCCAGGTAAGCTTGGAAAAGGGGGGTTGGCCATCGCATTGAAGCCAGCAGACAGACCACCCTGCAGTGGCACAGAAAGGGGATGTTATCGCAGTTCAGGGTGCCAGTTGTAACGTATTTATTTCTAAAGAAGGGGGGTTGGCCATCGCATTGAAGCCAGCGGATGAACCACCCTGCAGTGGCACAGAGTGAATTGCACCCAAACCCACACCCACACCCACAGCCACACCCACACCCACACCCACACCCACACCCACACCCACACCCACACCTACACCCACACCCACACCCACACCCACCCACACCCACACACACACCCACACCCACACCCACACCCACACACACACCCACACACACATCCCCTCTACACACCCACACACCCACACACACACACACACCCACACCCACACCCACCATCATGGCAGGCCCGCCCCACGACGCTAGCCCGCCCCACATCGCGTTGAAGCTGGGGGGATGAAGTTGCCCGTACATGTTGGCCCCACCACCACCAGCAACATCGCATGGCAACCCCCCCCCCTCTCCTGTACACTGCGACCCAACCCCACTGCCCCCTCCTTCTAGCTGCTCCATCCCCTCCCTCCCACCTGACCCCCCAGGCATTTTAAACCCGCCTCCAAACTGCCCACTCACACCACTGAGGCCGGAGCCCTGCCCAAACGCAGAGGTGCCGATGTGAGGGTGCACCCCCCCCCCTCCTCCCCACTGCGATGGAGGAGGCTGGTGGAGGTGGTGGTGGTGGTGGGTGTAGGAATTTGCGCCTGAGCCTGGTGGCAGCGGCATGTGGGCTGCACTGTTGCCGCCGCTGCGTGTAAGAGTGTGTGTGTATATGTGTGCGTGTAAGAGTGTGTGTGTATATGTGTGTGCGTGTGTACGTGTGTGTATGTGGGCTGCACTGTTGCCGCCACTGCGTGTGTGTGTGTATGTGTGTGAACGTGTGTGTATATATGTGTGCATATGTACGTATGTGTATATGGGCTGCAGTGTTGCGGTTGCTGCGTGTAAGAGTGTGTGTATATGTGTGTGCGTGTGTAGGTGTGTGTATGTGGGCTGCGCTGTTGCGGCCGCTGCGTGTAAGAGTGTGTGTGTGCGTGTGTGTGTGTATATGGGTGTGTGCGTGTGTGTACATGTGTATGTGTGTGAATAAGTAAGTAGAAGTGTGAAGTCAAGTGCACATGAATGTGTGCCCTTAGAATTCACACTTGGAGTTCACATAAAAAGCTCGTGGCCACATGTACACACACACAGCAAAAAAAAGAATGTGGCCACATGTACACACACACAGCAAAAAAAGATTGTGGCCACATGTACACACACACAGCAAAAAAAGATCGTGGCCACATGTACACACAAACAGCAAAAAAAAGATTGTGGCCACATGTACACACACAGCAAAAAAAGATCGTGGCCACATGTACACACACACAGCAAAAAAAAGATTGTGGCCACATGTACACACACAGCAAAAAAAGATCGTGGCCACATGTACACACACAGCAAAAAAAGATCGTGGCCACATACATGTACACGGCAAAAATGATGTACACACACACAGCAAAAATGATGTGTGGTGGTTGATCTCTAAAATTATTAGTCAGTCCTTCAGCTGCATATTGCAAGCACGCAAACACACACACACACGCACAGACACACACACATACACACGCACGCACACATATACACACACACACGCGCACACACACACACACACGCACGCACACATATACACACACAGACACACACGCGCACACATTTACACACACACACATATACGCACACATACCTGCTGGAAGGTAGCAGGTGAGACGGCAGGTTTGCATAGCCTGGAAGGCTCGGAAAGAAGGTGCCTCCCGGAGGGGGTGGTGCAAGAACGATGTGACCGTCCTCAGGGGTGGGATTGTGTGAGGCTTTATTTCCTCCACCCAATTCAACCTTGTACCCCCCCATGGGGAACATGATGTCGGCGCCCTTGTTGTTGGTGTGATGTGGGTGAGTGCTATGACAGCCACCGAAGCCTCCGGCCGGCAGAGGCCCTTTGCCCAACGGCAGTTGAGGAGCTGCCAGGGGGCTGTGTGTGTGTGTGTGTGTGTGTGTGTGTGTGTGTGTGTGTGTGTGTGTGTGGTTGCGTGTGTGGCTGTGTGTGTATGTGTGTGTGTATGTGTGTGTGTGTGTGTGTGTTTGCGTGTGTGGCTGCGTGTGTGTACGTGTTGTGTGTATGTGTGTACGTGTGTGCGTGTGTGTGTGTGTGTGTGTGAGTGTGAGTGGTTGTGAGTGCAAGTAGTTGTGAGTGCAAGTGGTTGCGTGGGGTGGGGGGGTATGTATGTGAGTGTTTGTGTGTGTGTGCGTGTATGCTGTGTACGTATGTGTGTATGTGTGTACATGTGTGCGCGTGTACGTGGATGCGTATAATCAGTGAAAACACACAATGTCCGCCCACGCGCACCTGCCCCCACGCTGCAGCTGGGGCGGGTGCGGCGGCTGCGGCGGCTGCGGCATGCGCGGGGGAGAGAGCAATCCCTGCTCTGAAGGGCCACAATAATTGAACTCGTGCCCCTGCGTGGGCTGTGACTGTACGGCAGGTTCAGTCGGTAGGATGACCTCGCCCAGCCAGCTGCCCGTGCTGCCAGAGCGTGCCATTTCAGCGTTTACGCTGACGCCCTGGGGCATGGGCTCGAAGGGGGGAGGCTCCAGCGGCGGCTGCATGGAAGGGGAGGGGGCGTTTGGCACGGGCTCTGTTTTCAGGCTGACGAGCATTGGGTATTGTTGCTGCTGCTGCTGTTGCTGCTGCTGCTGCGGTTGCCGCTGCTGCTGCTGTTGCTGCTGCTGTTGCTCCTGCTGCTGCAGTTGCTGCTGTTGCTGCTGCTGCAGTTGCTGCTGCTGCTGCCGCTGCAGTTGCTGCTGTTGCTGCTGCTGTTGCTGTTGCTGCTGCTGTTGCTGCTGCTGCGTGCTGCTATTTCCGCGTGCGCCACTCTGGTGCTGATGCATAGGGGGAAAGGGAGCCAGGCCGCCGCTGCCGCCAAACCCTGGCGGGTGTACGCTGGGGTGGGCCATGACAGACGGGGGGAGGGGCGACAACCTGTGCTGCTGATGCTGCTGATGCTGTTGCTGCTGGAGAGGTAGCTGCTGCTGCTGCTGCTGCTGGAGAGGTTGCTGCTGCTGCTGCTGCTGCTGCTGCTGCTGCTGCTGGAGAGGTAGCTGCTGCTGCTGCTGCTGCTGCTGCTGGAGAGGTAGCTGCTGCTGGTGGTGGTGAAGATGTTGCTGCTGCTGCTGCTGCTGGAAATGTTGCTGCTGCTGGTGTGGCAGCGTGTTCAGGCCGGGCTTGGCGAGCTGCGGCAGGAGGTGCGGGTGGTTGTGGGCGTGGGGCATGTTGTTGCTGGCGGAGGACATGAAGGGGAAGAGAGTGGAGGCGGAAGTGGCACCATAAAGGGGTTGGCTCGAGGAAATGGCAGGCAGGGAGTCGGTGGGGGAGTCCAGGCCTGCAAGAAGAAGAAGAGGGTTGCGCGCAAGGAAATGGGGTGAGGTTGGAGGCTAGTGTTGCATGACAATTGAAGGAATGGCGGGCAGAGAGTCTGTGGGGGAGTCCAGGCCTGCAAGAAGAAGAAGTGCACCAAATGAGAAACGATGACCTCTTTTCAGCACCATTTCACGCACAGCCCATTCCTTACAAATACACACAGTGCACCAAATGAGAAACGATGACCTCTTTTCAGCACCAACCCATGCACACCCCATTCCTTGCAAATACACACAGAGGAGTGCGCGCAAGGACATGGGGTGAGGATGGAGGCTAGTGTTGCATAGCAATTTGGAAGGAATGGCAGGCAGTGTGTTGGTGGGGGATTCCAGGCCTGCAATAGGAAGGCGATAACAACGGAAAGGGTGTCCTTCATGCAGGTATGAGCACCTATCAATTCGGCGTTTACACCCACACATGCTACGCCCACCTCAGAGGCGTGTGTGGAAGTGCTTGTGTGTGTGTGGGTGTGTGTGGGTGTGGGTGTTTGTGTGCGTGTGTGTGTGTGTATGTGTGTGTGTGTGTGTGTGTGTGTGTGTGTGTGAAAATAGGCATTGAACGTCCACCCTGTGGCATTGCAGCTGCATGCACACACATACACACGGCCACAGACATAAACACACACAGGCACACACACACACACACAAACACACACACACACGCACACACGAGAAAGACAGACAAGCACCTGCACCTGCGCACAAATGCACATGCACACGCAAACACACAACTCACACACGCATACAACACACAGGCACACTAAGACACACACACTCACAAATACACACGCATAACAAAAAACGCACTCATACACACACACCTGGTGACATTGACATTGACAGCCCACCCTCCGACAACGCAGCTGCACGCAACACATAATCTTCTGGCAGCCTGCAGATGTCCATACCCAGACCCCACAGCCTGCGGGTGTTCACGCAATTGTGGCGTTTAATGAAAAGTGTTCACACAATTGTGGCGTTTCATGAAAAGTGTTCACACAATTGTGGCGTTTCATGAACAGTGTTCACACAATTGTGGTGCTTCATGAAAAGTGTTCACACAATTGTGGCGTTTCATGAAAGGTGTTCACACGATTGTGGCATTCAATGACGGCGTAGTGGGTTAAAGCACCAACAAGCACCCCCCCCTCACCTGCATCCCTGAACCAATACGCACGCACGCACCCATGCACGCATACACACACAAGCAAAAACACACATACACAGAATACACACAAAAGCAAACACACATATACACAGAATACACACACTCAAACACGCACACACACAAACAACCACACATACACACACGCACACACACGCGCACACATCCCCACACCCCACACGCACACGCACACACGTACCCGCTTCCGATGCCGCTGCTGCCGCCCCCGTTTGTGTCCGCCCCCCCCACCCCCCCTCCCCCATTGCTTCCCCAATCAGCTGCACCATGACCACCACATCCCCCATTGACGGCGTTGCCGTTCTCATCAACGCTGCCTCCCCAAACACCACCTTCTGCTCCTAATTGATCATGGGGCGGGCGTAGGGAGTGTGGTGCGAGGCCGCCCACTCGGTCCAATCCCTCCATGCTACCTCCACCACCCTCTCTTTGGCCTGGGGCTCCTTGCTGCGCACGCTGCCGCTCATAATGCACCTGTGCATGCAGCAAGCGCATACAAAAAAATTACGAGAGCACACGCTGACATTCAAATGGCTTCGCTCTCTCCTCTGCACTCCCTGGCGTGCAAGCTACACACACACAACACACACGCACACACATACACACACACAAGTGCAATTGGCACCTGTGTGTGCAGCAATTGTGCATAGAAGATGATGCGTTGGCTGTCATACGATTGGCTTCAATCGTTATTTTC
>Ga0307947_1000627_pt1 | contig 25619 bp, 25 predicted proteins | sample OrgLakmetagen232_FD_201840 | JGI IMG/M metagenome (GOLD analysis project Ga0307947, IMG submission 201840) | Saline water microbial communities from Organic Lake, Antarctica - #232 | ecosystem: Environmental > Aquatic > Non-marine Saline and Alkaline > Saline | place: Antarctica: Organic Lake...
GGTACAGGTTGTCCTCCCCGGACCTCCATCTTGCAACCACTTGCTGCGCGCAGGCTGATTCCTGTCCAGTGGCATGCCCTTCTGTGTGTACTTGGGAGGCCCATCCTTCTGCTATAGCCATGCAGGCCGCATGGCTCTGGTCTCACCATGCTTTTTCCCCCCGTTATACCTTCCATCACTCTCTCCCTGCTTGGTTCTCTTTCTTTCAGGCGAACCGACCATCTAAACAAAATTAAAATTTTTTTTAATTGTTGATTTCTGAGGCTGAATGTTGGCCCTCGAAGGGCCCACGAAGGCCTCAAGGTGCCCTTGGTCGGTTTTGGCCGGGAGACCCCCCGGGGCCCAAAACCTTGGTTTCACGTCTTTTCCCCACGCCCAAATAGTAGGGGTTTCACGTCTAAAGACGTCATACGTCTCCAAAAAAGAAGCACTGGTATCAACCCACCTCTGCAACGGAGTAATTCCTTGCTCGCATGTTAGCTAAACCAGCTATCATGTCCATGTGGAAGTTGGTGTCATCATCCTTTTCAAACTACGAGCAGATTGGGAACAGGAAATGCAATACATGCAGTTAGTCAGAAGCGTTTGTACATAGGGCAAACATGTTATCCTTCCCTGATCATGCAGACTCCAAACTTTTAAAAGTGCAACAGGACTAATAATAAAATGACAGCTACAATTACCTGGATGGGGCTCAGTTTAAAGTTGGGAGGTAGGGTGGGACGTGCAACGTCTAAGCTTTCTGTCAGGGAAGCAATTGCGCTGTCATCGTCCACCATACCCATGCGCACAGGCTCTTTATTTTGTGCCTGAATAGCAAAAAGGAAGGGTGGAAACAGGCTTTTGTGTCAAGTGCACTGAGCAGCAACAAGGCAGAATTGCGGCCTGTTCAAATTTATTAATAAATTTATATATCCGCGCCATCTGACTTGACTAAACAAAGAAGCGCATTTTTTACGCTAATATGATTTTTGCCGAACCTTGGTCCAAATAACTGTGCCAAGCTTTGCACCAAAAGGAAAGCTATTAAGGCTCTAATGACATTGGGGAAATTGATGAAATTTGCAAAGAGCAGTGACAAGGTGGCTTGCATAGAGCTGGGGGCCATGGGATGGACAATCTGACACATTTCTCTTGTTCCTCATTTTGATAGGCTCTTGCACCTCCCAGCTCACTGCCGTCTTCTACCAGCTCAGATGCCTAGCTAGCTCAAAAATACTGACTTCAAAAGACGACAATTACACACACACACACACACACATCACACATTACGCACACACACATTCACACCAATAGACACACATTCTGGCGCAAGTTACTACACATACCAACACAAGCGTACCATGCCACACACCTTAGGGTCTGTCTCAATTTGCACACCCTTTTTGGGCTCAAAGGAGGGCACAGGCACCTGAGCAGCAACCGCTGCTACCTGCGCAGGATATGTGAAGTGCCAAAATTAATGCTCAGAAGCAAGGCGAAGGATGGGAGAAGGCAGGAGCAGACGACAAGTTGCAGAATGAGCAGCACACATGAATGCACTTGTTTTAGGCTAACACGCAAGGAAATGCAAAGGGGCGTGTCTGCTCCTTGCGCATTGCTCCTCCTACCTTGGCTGCATCGGTGGCGTAGTCTGGGCGGGGAATGCCATAAATCTCGGCACGCAACATTGCGCCTGCTTGCATAAACGCTGCATGGGAGGGGTCTTGCGGGTCAAAGGTGAGGGGGCGAGGGAAGCGCTTAGGGGCACTCCAAAAAGGCGCTCCAGTGGAGGTGGTGGCATCCTCTGGGAAGGTGAATGTTAGCTACAGGTAGGGCGAGGTGTAGTGTGTGCATGTGTGTGAGATGAAGCATACATTACATACTTTATAGCAAACACTTGCAAGCATGACTCTTTTTGCCAACAAGACGATGCAGGTGAGACTAATTGAGTAAAAACTGTAAGGGTCAAAGTATGTGCACTATGCATCAGCTTGGCCGTACAAAAGGGAGCAGAAGGAGCAACACCTCGGTTGGCTGAGCAGCCAGGAGCACAACGTACGCAGTATAGCTCCAGCCTGTTACTGGTATGGGCTGCACAAAAAGATGGGATGAAAGAGGACGGCGGTTGTGTGAAGTATACAAGGCAATCACCTGAGCCACCCGGTTGTAGTAGTAATCTTGAAAGCGCATGCGAGCCCAAGACACGCAGTCTTCGAAAGAGCGTGCCCTGCAAGTGGTAAGAAAGTGGCAGCTTTTGTGTAGAGGTATATGGAATTTCTCCCCTGTTAACACCTCATTCAACCGTGGTGATAGGCGAGTGTTGATAAGAGGTAAAAAATCAAGAATCGAAAAACTCGATCTAAATTTCTCTGTCCTCTGCAATTAGCCCTGGGCTCTTTGATGAAGACTTACGTGTAGAGGTGGCAAGCAAATAGAACAGATCAGGATCACCCTAAAAGGCTATTGGTTCGCCCATACCGTACATACTGTACGTTTGGTACTCACCAGCCCCCCCGCAAATAAGGTTATAAGATGCAACCACACCCTACAAATTACTTAATTTGTTTAAACTGCATCCCTATTTTCTCAAACCATTCATATAGTTTATACGAACGAGGGAATTAGCTTCATGCATCTGGCCCAGCAACTGCTATCACATGCCTATCATGCTGCTTCACGTCTAAAGAGCAAGAAAAGTACACTATAAACTCAGATACATTTATGACGTTTGAAAGACTGTTTAGTATCCAAAATTGAACCACACATACGAAACACGCGTTTGAGCACCACTCCTCCCCTCAAAGTCACTTAGGGGAGGGGATATAAGAGTTTTACAGCAACTGCATTCTTTCTGGCCTGTGCACTTACGTTGTAAATTTATGTTTGGACCGAAACTACGGTACTGACCGTAATTACATGGTTTAAATTACGGTTGGCCAATATTACAGTGTCAAGCCGTACAAGACCATCATACAAAACAGGCATCAGTTGAATAGCGGTTAAAGCAGTTAAATTCAACTGCAACGGATTTCAATGTGGATTACAACCGCGGTTGTTTCAACCGCTGTTCAACTGTGTTTAGATGCAAACTTTAGACAATTTGATTTCAATCGCTTCAACCCCCAGATTTCAACCGCTAACCTGTTTTGTTAAGGATTCCTATAGCGGGGAAATGCAACTTTTAAGTAGCTAAACAATTCCATCAGGGAAGCACGTCCTGTCCGGGAGCCGGAGATATATTAAGTCATTGGTCTGTCCTGGTCCCAGTAATTGCAGGGGCGACAGCCCTGCTATTCTGGGTGACCCGGTAAAATTAAAATGTATTTCCAGGCAATTTGCAGTTTATTTTGAAATGACACTGAGAATGACAGAGGAATGGCAGGAAGCGAGAAAGGTCAGCCAACAGCAAGGGAGAGCCGCCCCAGAAGAGTACTCCCCTCCTGACCAGGCCTGCTACGAAGCCTGTGATTGCTGGGCTTGACTGGCTTGCACCTGGCACCTGGCACTGATGGGGCTTCAACCATGCAGCACATCAAGCGAGGGAAAGCGGCCTTCTGCTCCACCTCTGCACGCCATTTGTCGTGTGGGCTGGTTGGCACCCCCTGAGGTTGCCCCCCTTGACGGCAAGAGACTTGTCGGTGAGGCTGGTGACGGTGCCACCGTACAGTATGATTATAATCGTAGTTCGGCTGTTTGGCTACAATTTTGGCCAAATGTTAATAGAGAAAAAACAAATTTCCAAACAAGCAGTCAAGTGCTCCGTCCGGCTATGATATACTGTTGGGCCCTTCCCCTGAGCTGATGCAGTCCCAACCCAGCCTCAACATCATTCAGGGAAGCAATTTGTGGCATCAACACGTGAAAGGAGCATGCTGGAGGTGGAAAATGTGAGATTTTGGGGCGGAGAGGCCTTTCTGAGGCCATGTTTGCACCAGTGGTGCCAGCTTTGCACTGTACCGTACACCGTAGAGTAAACTACTGCAAATACGGTAAATTATAGTCCTTCAAAATGGTAATCACGCCGTAGTTTACAAGATTATGGTACATACAGCAAAAGGCGTTACGATACCGTAAACCACGTAGTGCACAGGCCTGATTTTTATGACCTGAAACGTCTTGTTTCTGGCATTCAAATTTCAACCGTCCTCTTTCAGCCCTTACCTGTCATTCACGAGCACCTCCACCACCTGCTCCAGCTGCTGGCGGGCTGCAGCATCTGCTGCCACCTTCACAGCATTCACGTACCTATCAAGGTAGGAACCATCAGACGAGTCGCACAAACAAGGATTTTTTTCATTTTCTACCAGGAGCGAGGAAACAGCAGATACATTGTGCCTTTCTTGCATTCCACCAGGAGCAAGGCAACAGCAGATGCATTGTGCCCTTCTTGTGGATGGGGAGCCTTCTTTCAAGGATTTGGATGTGATGCTAAGGGCAGGAACACATAAATTGGTAAAAACCATGAGGCTGATGCCTGTTGCAGCCCTCAGACATGTGGCAAGTTGCGTCATGCATGCAGATGGCTGAGTCACAGCCGTGTGCGTTGTATAATTGAAAGGAGAGAAACAAACTTAAAAAAAGCACAGTTCTGACTTACTTTTCAGGGTCTTCCAAATAAGCGTTGGCCTCACTGGGGCCCTTCTCCAACAAGCCCTCAAACTCTGACCTGAAGGAGTGTCAAGAGTTCATGAAAGCGTGAATGCATGGCTATATCTGCTCCTCAACTTTTGTAAAGGATCCTACTGCTTCACCTGCTTTTCACAGAAAGATACCACACAGCAGTACAGGCAATACTATGCAAGCCTAAATAAATCATACAAGAAGCCTCGCTTCCTTTTCTCAGGCGGCCTTTTAAAATCGAAAATGGAGGAGCAAAAGAGGAATTGCGGGATGGCAACGATGTGAGGTGCTCATGCATGCTGTGTACAGGAATCACTGTGCATAACTTGAGGTCATTAACAGCAACAGTGTATTGATGATGAGGGTATTTACGTGGCCTCAACATTAAAAACACGTTTTCTGAATCCATCATGCATGATCAGCGTTGAATTACAGATTCATATCATCGTGGGCCACTTGTGAGGAGCGGAATGTAGGTTCTGTTGAGGAAGAACAAGTCATCAATAGTGCCGTTCAGCACGTCAAGTTTTACGGTTTGCAAACAGAAGCATGGAAACACAAGGCTCCCTGGCAGGCACACAGCCACGCACCTTGCCCAAGTCAAACAGTGGTCGATGTTGTGAGGGAACGAGTGCACTGTGCACATGGGGGCTGACTTCTCTGGGGGGTCCCGGCTGGCTCCGTAATTTTCTGTGAGGTGAGGGATTACCACCTGGTACAGGGGTATGTTGAGGAGGGGGGCCATCGAGATCAGTGAGCGGCTGATCAAAATTTACTTGACGCTATCAACATAAACCGCATTTTATGCTCTTTACATAGTAATAGGCTCTATGTCATTGACCTACAACACATGCGTCATCCTAGTGCAATGGTAGGTGAGGCCACTGAGCTGATACTTGCGCTTTGGAGCACCTTTTTTATGCAGGAATGTAGCGCTATGGCAAACCAAGCGTATTGCAATATTTACCTGCGTGTTGCATTTAGCGCCCAGAGTGCCTGATTCCAAAAGCGGCTTGCAGAAGTAAACGCACCGGCTGTCCACGTACAATCGAGCGTTCACGTTGTCCAGCGCATTCACAATCTGGAGAAAGCGTGCACACTTACTATTATGTAAATTCATGGCAGGCGTTGCATACAAACAAGCTTCTGAGTATTTGCTGTTCTGCACATACAAAAGAAAGACGCTAACCTGTCATTTGATCAGCTGCTATCGCAGCGCACGTGTGACCCCAAACAGAGATTGAAGGTGTAGCATTTAGCCTGAATCCACTCACCAAATCCTGCCCCTGCCAGAACTTGTCGTTGAACACGGACTCTGTTTCAGGGGAAACTCGATTTTGGAGGGGATTAATGTGGATTGCTGGGTTGATGCGCTGGGTGGCCTCAGCTGCCACCTTGGACTTGGAGCTGCGCAGCAAAACACAGGTCTCTGTTTGCAATACAGGAAAGGCAGAGATTTTTTCTCTGTCTGCTCCTTTGGCACCCCTTCCAGTAAGTTTGTACAACATTCCTTTTCCTGCGTACAGCTGCAATAATTAAAGCAGACCTAAAAGCAACACATACAAAAGTTCAGCTCACCTGCCAATGTTCCAATCTCTGAACAAGAACTGGCGGGACAGGTTGCTTTTCTCGATGGTGTCATCGTCAGTCACAGTGAGCAGGCCTTTGTCGCTGGGTCCGGCAGCAATGCCCATCATGGCAAAATTCTGTGCGCATGCAGGCGAGGTAACTAAGCAATGTTTCGAGCAAACTAGAATCTCCTCGGTTGCGGCTGGTCGTCGCCATGTTTCCCACCCTTTTCCCTGCCAAGCAGTGCCAACAACCTTGTATTAACCATAACTAACCAACCACCCTTGCGCATTTTGGGACCCTAAGTTGGGCTGGGCAGCTAAATTGTTTCTTCACATGTTTGCAAAGAAAACAGGCAAAAACACCAAGTGGGTGGCTCGCAATCTGGAATTTGGAAGATGTAATGCCACAAAAATACTGCTTTCACTGCTTACACACTTCACCAATCCACGCCCTCTAAAACTAAAAAGCCTTGATTGGCTCCATTTTAACACAGCAACCTGATTGGCTCCATTTAAACACAGCAAATGCCGGGCTGAAACTCGCAGCAGGTGGGGATAGACCTTTCCTTTTTTTCTCCTGTCCCTTATGTGAGTGCCTCCCACTCGCAGGCATCCCCGACACCCCTACCCCAAAAGCGACATTTATTATGTTACAAATATAATGCTCCTGAAGCAGAGGTCAATTGCTGCAGGTTCAGGATTGCACCTTTTCCTGTCAAAGTGGGTGCATAATTAGGCACCGAGCCCCTCACAGCTCCCCAGAATCCATAACTTCCAGCACAGTCTGTTGCATTTCGAATGAGATAGAGGGGGCTTTGAATTGGATGAAAGCTTGTGGGCAGTGTTTGGGGGGACTTTTGGCATGGGGACGGCCAGCTACGCACTCACTTTAGAGAGCTATAATATGCTCACCTTCAGGAATTCACACCCCAGAGCACCAGCGCCAACTAAAAACAGGTTCAGGGCCTCGAGCTTGCGCTGCATGCTACGCCCGAACACAGCGATCTGGCCATCATACCTAGGAAAATTGACAGAGCACAAGAGCAATCAGTTTGATATGTGCTATTACACTTTATGATGATTTGCTCAGCTTATAACTGAAAGCCTGAATGCGACAGACTCTTTACGCTGCGTGCACTCACCGAGAGCCCACAGGTGCAAACTCCTCAGCTGGAAGCTTCTTGAGGTCTGGCAGAGACTCAATGCTATCAAAGTGGAGCCTGGAGGTGTGTGAGAGTGAAACATAGGACTTGGAGGCTCGAGGACAAGCTAGAATCCCTACTGGAGTATACCCCCCGTGAGGGTAGTGGCTGAGGCTCTACGGGTGGTTAAAAGTGCACTACGGGTGGCAAAAAGTGCTACAGGGAGCAAAAACTGCTCTACGGGGGGGGAAATGCCCTGATGCACCATCTCTTTATTATGCTGATTGAGCCTTGACTGAAGCATTACATCAAGGCTACAGCAGGGAGAAGGGGAAGAGGTTCATGAGCCTTTTAATCATTTTTGTCTAAAGCTTAAACCTCATCATATAGAGTAGATACCATTATATCACCAAGCAGCCTGCGTGCGAAGGCACTTTGGGGCATGTTTGACTGGCCCCTGGGCCACGCCCGTCGCGCGCCCAGAGCAACCCTGGCAATGCACATGAAAGCGTGCTAGAGAGGTACTAGCAAAGTACAGTGAGGCTCATGTTGTGTGGCTGTGTAACCTGTAAAGCTTTGACCAGACCTGCCCCTTCCTCAAACACCATACCCTTATGTAATTGACTACAGGCCTACGTAGGCACACGAGCAGGATCAGGAGGCCAAGACCTCAATGGGCCCCTTTTTGGAGGTGGGCTTGTTACTGCACACCGCGCGCACATACATACATACACACACACGCGCGTGCACATACATACACACACAACACACATGCACATACACACACATACACACACATACACACATAGGCATGCACATGCACAACACATATACACATATGCACACACACACATACGGACACACGCATACGCACACACACACACACGCACATACACACAGACACACGCACACACATACACGCACACACACACACACACACCAGGGTAGTACACAGGGTACCCGAATTATACGGATAAACCCGGAACAGCCTGTAAAAGTTTTTTGGGGTCTCCCAGAACTGCTTTTAAAAATTTTCAGGGTGTTAAAAAGTTTCCCAGGCCGGGGGCTGTCACGCGATGTACTTCTTTTCAGGCACTGAAGGAGTCAAGCAGGTGTCAAGGACATCGGTTTACAAATTGGAAAATTTTTGGCGAAGCCCCTCGTGGGGGCGTGAGCCCCTAGCGTTGATGGCTTCCCACCCCACTTCACACCGGCCTCCCCAGGCTCACCCACGCCATCCCACGGGCTCACACTCGACATAGGCTCCTAACAAAAACCTTCACCGCACCATATGAATTCTGTGACCCTGGGATGCGGCGTGTGATGATGAAGACCACATTTTTGTTATTGGGGGGTCCAGCCCTCCTCCGCAGGCCCATCCACGGCACCTCCCGGGCTGAGACTCAACATAGGCTCCTAACCAAACTTTCTACCGGGCCAGATAAATTCTGGGAGCCTGGGGTGCCGTGTGTAAAGTTAAGAGAAGATTTATATTTGGAAGCCCCAGGAAGCTGCCCAGGATTCCTCAGCCAGGCCCCTTTACCACTTCCTGATGGTGCAGTATCCATCAGCACACTTTCCAGGCTGCAATGCTGCGTCAGGAGTCCTCGGTTGTGTTTGGACTGCAAAGTTCACGGTTGACCATGCAAGCAGAATCAAGTAATATAATTTCGATGGAATATAATTTTAGTTCAGTCAGATGTAATGACGCGCGGAAGATTGCTTGGACGGGACCCTTCAGGAACGCGTTCCGTGTTGGCTTGGACTGTTTCCGGGGCATGGACCGCGCAGTGCAGGTGCTTGCCGCTCACTGTGTCGAAGCTCAGTTCAGACATTGTGGCCAGCCCGGGCACCATGCTCGCACCTGCCCTCTCAACAGACAGGGAACAGCAGAAGCAGCACATCCTCACGCCTGTTTCAGCAAAGGCTACTCGTACTCCAGCACAGCGCCATGCACACCACAGCAGCATCTGTGGGGCAGCAAGACACACACAGGCATGCCTGCACACACGCACACATGTGCACGCACGCACACGCATGCGCACACAAATACGAACACAAACGCGCGCACAAATACACATGCACGCGTACAAACACACAGACACACGCGCGAGCACACATACACACGCACAAACACAGGCACACACGCACGCGCACATACATACACACACGTGCATGTGTGCACACACACTTGCACGCACACATGCATATGCACGAACACGTTGCGTGTGTGATGGGCTTCGCCAATTTCTCAGCGTCGCTAGTGACGCACCCACACTTGTCTAAATCAATGTCTTCAAAAGCACCCACTGCCATCGCTTGAGGGAATATGATTGTATATGCGTGCGTGTGTGTATGTGTATATGTGTGTATGCGTGTGTGTGTGCTTGTATGTGCGTGTGCATGTGCGTGCGTGCGTGCATGTGTGTGTGAGTGTGCGTGTGTGTGTGTGTTGTGTGTGTGCGTATGTGTGTGTTTGTGTGTGAATGCGTTTATGTGTGTATGTGTGTGTATGCATGTGTGTATGTGTGTATGTATGTGCGTGTGTGTGTTTGCAAGCTCGTGTGTGTATGTGTGTATGTGTGTGTATGCGTTTATGTGTGTATGTGTGTACGTATGTGCGTGTGCGTGTATGCGTGCTTGTGTGTGTGTTTTGTGTGTGTGTGTGGGTGTGCGTGAATGTGTGTGTACGGGTTTATGTGTGTATGTGTATGTGTGTACGCGCGTGTGCGTGTGTGCGTGTATGTGTGCTTATGCGTTTAGGTACGTGTTTGTATGTGTATGCATGTATGCATGTGTGTATGTGTGCTTGTGTGCGCTAGACATTGCTCGAGGTTCGCGAATGGCTGCTAGTTGAGGCCTCATCAGGGTCGGGGGGAGGGTGGGAGCAGAGGGAGGAGGAGCGGGGCGCTTCCATTTGGAGTCAGCCAGTTTGGTGTAAGCTGCCCAGGTGCCTTGCCTGCCATGCAAGATGCAAGCACTCCAAGCCCAGCACTCACATGCTTCGTAGGGAGGCCTGGTTAGAAGGTAGAGCCCTGCTGGCTGACCCCTCCCCCTTTCTCCTGGCTGACCCTCCCTCTTCTTCCCATTCTCACTGTCATTCTCACTGTCATTCCCAAAATTCACTGCAAACTACCTGGAACTGCACATAAATTTTACCAGGTCTCCCAAAATTGCAGGGGCTGTCCACCCCTGCAATTTCCGGGAGACCCAGACCGGCTTTAGGCTGCACCTCCGGGACAGACCATAATTTTGTTATTTATTTTAGTTCCCGGACGGAATGTAAAACCCTGATACGCGCAAACATACACACACGCACATTCACATACGGACACACACATAAGCACATACACATACGCACATACACATACGGACACACACATACGCACATACACATACGGACACACACATACATATACGCACATGTACACGCACATACACACACAAACACATACGCACATACACATACACACACATACACATACACACACAAATACATACGCACATACACATACACACAGACATACACACATATGCGCACGCACACACACACAACAAACGCACGCACACGCATACGTGCACACACACGCACATGCACACACACAAACACTCACACACATGCACATATACACGCGCATACGCTCACACAAATACACATACGCACACACATGCACACGCACATGCTTAAGCACATACGCACATACACATTCACATACGCACATACACATACGCACACACACACACTTACACACACGCGCACACACACAAATACACACACAAGCGCACACACGCACACGCACACATGTACACACACAATCACACACATACACACACGCACACACACACATACACACATGTACACACACACGAACACACATATACATTCTTTCCATGCAGCTACCATCCTAGGAGGCCTTCCCAAGAGCTCATCAAGGGCTGCAAGGCCATCAGAGAAGGCAGCTAGCGCTGCTGCTGCGAGGTCCTCAGGGGGGGTTGTTGATGACGAGCTCAAGGAGAGTGATGAGCCCTTAGCAAAAAAGCTGTATAGGTCTGGATGGCAGTTTAACAGTGCCTTTAAAGTAAAAGACATTTTCTAAATAATAATGATAACAAAGGATCCTTTGTAATTCATCATTAATTCATTATCATGTACCGTAGATTCACAATCACTTCGGAAATTAATTAATTATTTTGTAAGAAAACAGAACTTTTTAATAATTCTCGAGGCCCTCCCGAACTGAATTCAAAGTGATAAATTAATTATTTATGGTGGTTTTCAGGGTAGTTTTCAAAATGAGCTCCCAGCGTGCCAGTGTGAACCCCCTGGCCCTGCTCTTGAAGCCTCAGTCCCAAGGTGAAAGGCTGGCTGCTCAGCAGAGAGACCATGAGAGCTGCAAAGGGAGAGGCAGCTCAGGAGCTAACAGAGGAAGCAAGAGGCAAAGGCAAGGGGTGAGGCTGTGATGAACCCGTGGGGCGCCTGTGCATGCAGCTCCAACAAGCCTCCTTCTCTTTCCCCATTTACGTTTGCCCCTTTGTGTGGCTCTTGCTGCATGTAAACCCCCTCACCTCTCTTTCCCTGCTTCTGAGCACTGTGCAGCATCAGCATCAGCCACAGCTTCAGCCTCAGCCACGGCCTCAGCCACAGCTCAGCCACAGCTTCAGCCTCTTCAACAAACAGCAGTAGCAGTGCACAGACAGCATTCACAGGGGGATCTCGAACTCAAAAATAATTCCCGACAGGGCTCTCCCGAAGTGCCCTCGAACTCGAAAATCAATCCCTAGACCCCCTCACGAACTGAAATCGAACAGTTAATTGATTTTTTTAGTGTGGTCCTGAGGTAATCGTGAATCTACGGTAATAATTACCAGGGATGGGTCATACGGCGTAGGCGTATTATACGTCGTATCATACTCATCACGTATTTAACCGTTTTTTTCAAATTGCTCCGTATAATACGATTTTGGGCACTTGACGAATTTTGCAGCCACAAGCCCCCCAGAGCCTCCCAGAAGCACTCCCAGGCCCTCTAGAGCCCCCCAGAGGCACTTCCAAGCCCTCTAGAGCCCCCCAGAAGAACTCCCAGCCCCTCAGAACGTAGCATGATCACTTGCTTATTGCTACCACAACCCAGAAGGTGGTGCCTGTAGCGTAGATGAATTGTGCAACAGCTGCATCCACACAAGCCTTTGTCACTGCCCTCTTGCTGCAGAAGTCCAATGACTGTGTAGATGCTGCTGCTGATGTGCTTGCTATAGTCCTGTGCAGGTGCCTCTCTTTTCCTGCATGCTCCTCCATCTGAGCGCTAGCGTCGGCAATTTCTCCCACGCAAGCGCTGCGACTACGCCCTGAGGATTCCTGCCGGGTCAGCTTTGCATGCTGCTACACCTACGCTGGGATTCTGCCTCATGAAGTGCTCGCGGATGCGGGGGGCACCGCTGCTGAAATCTCGGAATTCTGGCATCTGGCATCTGGCATCTCGTAAATCTGCCTTTTCTGTCCCATAACAACAGCACGATGCCACTCAGGGTCTTTACCAGGAGGCATTATAATGTTCTGGAGGCTGGGGGGACAATTCATGATGGTTGGAGGGTGGTTGGTGCAAGCCCAGGGCACCCCCCAAAATAGCAAAATTACGTTTTCGTATTGCGTATTAATAGCGTATTATACCGTATGGGACGTCTCAGAAGTCCGTATGACCCATCCCTGGTAATAACATTCAATTCTTATGCAAGCAAATGGTAGCCTGCAAGCACATAAATCGCCTACGAGTAACGAGGAACTCTTCCACAAGTACCCGTAGGCTCAATTTAGCCCCCAGTAAGTTGTCCATTGTGCAAGTACCCGTAAGCGCCTTCACGGTACCCGTAGAGTGGCACGATTACCTTCTTGTGGGAAAGAGCCCCACGGGTAGCAAATTGCTACCTGTACTGGGGGGTATACTCCAGTAGGGAATGCCTCTGGGGTTTAGCTGGACAGACACACAGTACCGAGCACGTGAATTCCTCAGTCTTTCACCCACCACTGCCCTCAGTCTCGTGCCTGTCTGTGGTTTAAAAAATGAGAATTACCCGTTACAATTTTCATTGGTTACAACTGAATATTATTGCATCACCTGCATCATTTCAGACCCAAAAGAGACCCTAGGGATTCAAAACCTTGTCAAGGGACTATGTGTCCCACCTACGACAGCAAACTCGCCAGCATTTTGTCCCTTTTGTCCCTGAGACACAATATACCTAGCAGGTACAGGCAAAACACTCACCATTGCATCAAAGGATGGAACTTGCCGGAGACGGCTTTTACCACCTCCTGACCCACGATGCCTCCAAACATGGCAGCCATGGGGTTGAGCTCACCAGAGGCACAGTGGGCTAGCGTGCGCACCACACTCTCAGTGACCTCACCCGCACGCACTGCCTCGGGCATGGACTCGTTGATCCTCTGTAAGCAGGAGAATAAGAGCCCCTTCAGCAACAGCAGGGCGCGGTTTGCAGCTGAACTTCTGTTAGATAGCGTGCTTATGTCGGCGCTACAACAACACAACTTTTCGCACTAAGGTTACTAGATGCTCTGCTCAGGTTATATATTGTAGCCCTTGAATCTTATCAAGTTTGGAACTTGCTAAAAACCAGCTTTTGTTTAAAATGCTGTTACTCACCTTGGCCAGCTGCAGCAGGTGGCTGGCGTCGTTGGCATTAGCAGGGCGGGGAGCGGACTTTTTCTCAGCCTGCAGATGACCGTGTAGCAGAGGGTAGGAACGAGGAAACCAGCAAGAAGGAGTATGACATCAAAGGTGGCAGGGATCTACAAGCACAATGTCAAAATCAAGTTTTGGCAAGTTGGCTTACTGCACACCTCAAATTCGTTCAAGGCCAGCATGCCCATGTGAATGACAGGGGGGCGGTCAAACTTGGCAAAGTCCAGAAGAAGGAACTCGCCAGGGTCAGTCACGGAAGCCTCTAGCGTTTTGAACCTAACGAGATGAGTTTGAGAGGGAAATACAGTGATGTTTGCAAGTGATGCTAGAGTGCTCTACAGCAGTACTTTATAGGACGCAGCAATTCTGCACGCCATCTGTCTGACATAAACAAATCCAGGGGTGGTTTAGGTAAAATAAAAAGCGCCTTGAAGAACACGGCATACACGGTTGAGCTGGGGGGAGGGCAAAATAGTGCCCGAATAACATCATTTTGCACAACTAGCGGTTGCCACTCCTTGCTCTGCCAGGAAACTACAACTGCAGTTCATTACATACGTTCTGCCTGCATTAAGCGCACTTGAGGTCTTTGGGCTCCTTGAATTGGGTCACCAGGCCGCCACGCTCATACTGCTTCATGCTTGATGTATCCAGCTCCAATTCAAATGAGTGCGCCTGCGTTGATAACATGGGGAGTTGCCAGCAACAGTGCCAAGTTGTGAGAGTGTTCAGTACAAGCAGGAGGCTTTTGAGCGTGTGCATGCAACATGGAGGCAGGAAATATAGGACCTGCACAAGTCAGTCCATCAAGAAACCCTGCTGTGTCTCCCTACCTTGCAGTTTTTCACTTTGACGGGCTTGTGTGAGTTAAGTTCCGTCATGCCTGCTACCTCGGTGAACATCACAAGCTCTCCGTCCTGCGGAAAGCATACAGGTACACACAAACAGCGTGTTTGGCCCCATGTAGGTGGTACAGATCATCATGGGGTTCGCCAATCAGGTGGGACAAAAAAGCGCACACCTGGAACTGCAAGCGCTCGTCCTCCACACACGTGACCACAGCAGGGTTGCTGTTGCCGATGGAGGCCACAATGGCAGTGTGAGGGTCCTCCCCTGTGTAAGCAAGTGAGTGAGAGGATGAATTCAGTCCTTCATGCTGTGCTGGCCTCGGTGAGACCTCAAGCGAGACCGGCTGTTGCCCAGACGCACCGTCCACGTCGAACACCGTGAACTCGGGGCCAAAGTCGTTGAACACGCTGGCGAAGACGCCCCTGCTCTGCGCCCAGATGAACTTGACGCCTTCGGCGTGGCACAGGGCATCCACTCTTTTGGCCTCCTCGAGGCCAGCAGCAGCGAGGACCACGACCTGTGTGACGTGAAGAGGGAGGCACAGGGTTCAGCTGCATGCACACAGGGCATCCACGTACACAGACTGAGAGGGAAAGAGCCCGTGCAGGCGGATGGATGCCACAGATGTGCCCGCACACCTGGAATTGCTTGAGGAACCCAGCGTCCAGGTCTGCAGCTGAGGCACTGACATTCACTGCAGTGTTCAACTCCTGCAGCTGGTCCTTGCATGCCTCTGCGCGGTTCTTGCCCACGTCCTCCTCGTTCAGGTAGAACTGGGCAGAGAGGTGGGGAAGCTGCACAGCCTGCTTGTCATGAATGGTCACCGCGCGCACACCCGCCAGGATCACGTTCTTGGCTGCAAGGAGCAGAAACGGGCAACTGAAGGGTGTACACATTTGTCCTTGAACAGGAACAGAGGCTAAAGAGGAGTGAAGTCTCTTCCTCTCCGTCCCCCAACACAACAAACCCCCACCCTTTGCTAACAGGAAACCCACCGATCTCGGCACCCAGCCCATTAGCCCCACACACGAGCACGGAGGCGGTGGTGATGCGCTTCATCACCTCCCGACCGTACACGGCGAGCTGCCTGCTGTGCAGATTTTCGTCAATCTCCATAACTGCGCTTGCTCCTTGCTCCTTGATGTTGCTGCTGATTTTGGGCTTCTTGTCTGCTGGTTGCTCTTCCGGGCTCCCTCCTCGCTTCATGTGTCCGCAGTAGTAAAGCTCATTGACCTCTATAATACCCAAACAAATTTCTACAAGAAACTTGTGGGGGGGGGTTAACCGAATCGTTGTACGGACTTGAATAGCTGCGCGGCCAGGCGTATGTTCCGCGAAAAACTCTGTAGACATTTTAACTGGCCTGGTTTTAGTCTGTGTGTCTAGTTTCGCGGCGAGCTGTGATGGTCGAACTTTTGATAACGATAATGGCTGCAAAGAGGCACGTTGTGACGGCGTCGAAATGCGGAGTTTGATGTTTCCATTTTTACTTAATTCCGTTCAGGAATCGTGCAGTTATCATGCGCCGTGATTTTCTATGGCTGCATGGAGACCGACGAGGAGGGAATATTGGCCGGCCACTGTTATGGGAATTTTATTTACGCGAAGTTACAAACTTGAATGGACTTTTAGAAGCTCTGGTTGCAGATCTTAATAAAGATGCCTGGACTGTTTTGCGGCACAGGTTGTTCTGACATTGAAGGCAGTGGAGCTTTGTGCAAAGGTCTTCAGGGTTGCACAGCTTTGTGCAGAAGGAATCGGAAACATGGACAAAGGCCTTTTGGATTGCACAGACAGGCAATGAAGGCGTATGAAAAGGGATAACTATAAAAAGAGAGTCCTTCATCGGGTCGAAATTAGGGCGGGCGGCATGCCCCTCTATAGTATAGCACACGTTTCATAAAGGTGCATGTGGGCAAGCAAGAGCACAGGATATTTCTATTTTTTTACACCAGAACAACAACAACAAAAAAACCATAAATAGGCCAATATATTTTTTCTGCATGAACTTTGTTATTGATGAGCAGGCTAGCAATCGCACGCTTTGACTGAAGGCCTTTCCTTGCAAACCTTGTTAACCTTGAATCTTTGCGATTTCGAGCCCAAGTACAAGCACAAAGTTTTAAAAACCAATACCGTAGGTTCACGACCACTTCGGAAATTAAATAAATATTTGGCCAAAAATCTGGTGTTAAAAGGCAGGCACATCCTGTCTTGTCTGTGAAAATAAGAACCCGTATTTCCTGCGGAGAGAAACCATCTGAGGGTGCGTGCAGTGAAAGAGAACATGTTTTTCATCCTGGACATTGCCTCACGTAAGTTGCAAGTAGGGGAAGAGGTAGAATTCCAAGTTGCGGTTTCAACGCGAAGGGTGTGGACGCGGTCTGAAACGAGCCACTTTGCGGATAACATCTCGAGGAAGGTCGTGAAGCATGTACCTGGGAAGCCTATAGGGAGGATGGGTAACCATAGCTTTTTGTGCAGGCAGTGCTCACTACTGGTGACAAGTAAGCGTTTTGCTGTTGCGCTCTCTAGGGTGGCTATCAGAGAAAGGTGCCCAAAATTCTAGATGTCTGTCCCTGAGGTCGACGACGAACCGACTGAGATCAATAGGCTCACAGTTCAACAGCTTTTGTTTAAACATGCACATGATTCACACTGCCCTCTCAAAGCACTCGCGCAACAAACACCGCATCATACGTGCAACTCTTAGAAATGCACAAACGCACAGCAAATTCATGCAAGCAGCTTTCCTCATTTGCTCCCACACCAAAGCACCCACCAGGAAAGCAACTATCTACCTGCCAACAGCAACATCCTCAACCATTTCCTTCACCACCTTCCTTGGAACGACGGAAAAGATTATATGCTGAGATATGCCCCATCTCAAAAATCCAAAGTAGGAGAGATCACGGCAGATATCATAAACCAGCACCTAAACGAAGCCGCTTTTAAAGAAGCTGTCATCCTCGCAAACAGCAATGGCACTCCCCCATCTCTCTTACAAGCCCAAGTGATTGGACTAAACTAAAAGGCAGTATTATCACCCTTGAATGCGGCAGCATATGGGACAATTGGATCAACCTCAGTCTTACACCTAGCAGACAACAACATACCTTTTTATCCTGATACGTATGTCGACAATTCTGTGATCAGCATTGATGACACACCACCTCCCCACACCCCAAACTACTGATCACACCCATCATTCAGAGAACATACACACTCAGCATGAAGGCTCCTCTCCCCTGTCCTCCACCCACACAAATAGTAGCCCCGAACAGTACCACGACATCATTAACCATCATCACTACACCTCGCCAACTACACAGACCTCCAACCAAACTGAGACCAAATACCTCTCCTCATTGAAAATCTTAACACTCAATGTCAGAGGCGTCTTTACTAGTCAACATGACCTAAAGCACATGATAGCCACCAACACCCCCGATATTATGGAAAAGAAAAGAAAAGCTACGCAGGCAGTGAAAACCACTTCCCACATTAATTAAGGAAAAGGCGCCACTTTGGTACCGAGCACCGTAAAGCTCCTCCACCGCAAAAAGGAAAGGAAAAATCAATGGGGATCAAGAGGGTTGCAGGCTTGGCCTGAAGCCGGCTCCTAATGAGAGTTGATAATAGTACTGGAAAGGGCACGTCTGGTTTGGACAAGTTTAGCAGCTAAGTTCACAGAGTGCACATGGATCTTGGAGGCAAGCTTCTTAACTCTTTGAGAATTGAGACCCAGATCCTTGAAAGGCTTCAGAGTGTGAGTGTTGTAGATGGTGCCGCCCACACCCAAAAGGATGATGTGAAGAGTAACAGAGGCTCCTAGGAGAATGTTGCAAAGGTCTTTGTGCTGTTCCTTTGCGGCGTTCAGCTGGTTCTGAGGTCTGGTGTCTTCACAATACTTGATCTCGACGAGGTGGATGTCACGCCGAATTTTGCTTAGGTCTTTAGGTCGGTGCTGTCTGGGGTTGGTGGCTCTACTGGTGGCTGGCGGTGCTGCTGAGATGCTCCCAGTCTCCCTCAATTGCCCCCTGCCACTCCGAAGAACCCACCCCCCTACATTAGTTTTTTGTTTTTGTGTTTTTGCAGGGGTGGGAGTAACCAGCACAAAATCTGGGCGGTTTAAGGTGAATCTGCCTTTATCAGAGAAACGGGGTGGAAAGAGCCATTTGGGAACTATTCTACTTTCAGCTGTTTCAGGAACCTGGAGATTTTGCATGGTCATCCGTTTGTTGCTGCCTATATCCATGGAGACAATGCATGATCCTAAGGAGCCTGTTTTTTGATAGCCTTAAGGATCATGCGGCATGCTATGTTGTGTCTTTCGGTGATCATGTTCCTTATTTGCGTGTGTTGGCACCCAGAACGTATGTGCAGGGCAGTGTGTACTTGTGGGCAGAGGGGGCAAGTTTGACTTGTTGAGAGTTTGAACAATACCGCATGTTTATGATTATATAGGGTGCCTGTTCTGTATTTCGTAATGATACATTTGGTCTTAAAGGGGACATTGGATGATTTTAGGTAAGCATTGCTAGTGGCTCCATTGGCAGTGCCGTCCTTGATGAGGATCTGGTAGTACGCATGGTAGTTCGCTTCAGTTTTGGCATTTCCCAGTTTATGGAGAAGATGCATATGTGCTTGAAGGGCGTCATGATGGTTTGGTAGGTACCAGAGCTTTGGGGGAGGAGAATGGGCCATGTTTGTTTTATGGGTATGATTATGGGTTTGTGTTTGGTTTTCTATGTCTTCTTTTGCAAGCCACTGGATGTTGTAGAAGGGATTCCCCTCAGGGCCTGCTGTTTTGATGGAGGTGTCTGCAATGTCGGAGTAGGTGATGGCTGACTTTTAGCAAGGACGTCGGCATGTTCATTACCGATAATACCGGCATGGGACTTTACTGTCAAGAAGTGGATGGGCGATGGTGATTGGCGGATTGCTTTAGCAATGGATTGAAGGACATCTCCTTGGATGTGGTGGCGATGGAGATTCGGGTGTGACAGCTGCTTCTTGATTTGGTGCAGTGATGTAAGGCTGTCTGTGGCTATATGTGAGTAGCCGTGTATGACTGCAGCTGCTTTAGCTGCTAGCTCTGCACGTGAGATGGTGTTGGTTATACCCATGCCTTTTAGGCTTACATAGTGGGAAACATTTAAGTGAGGGTGGTATACGCCTGATCCGGTGTCTTGCCCTATTTCATTCTTTTGGAGGCTGCCATCAGTGTAAGTCCAATCCCGCCGATCTTTAACGTTACGGGTTAGGTTTTGGCTGGAGCTGTTTTGGGGTCGATATTACAATTGTAAGGTTGGTCAGTGCTAATCAGGGCACTTGTTTTGTCTGGGCCTTCTGAGGCTTGAGGGTGGTCATTGGGAAGCTTATTAAATTTGTTGAGACCTGAGTCTTGTCCGGAATCTAAGGCTGTTTGGTAGGGATGGTTATGTAGTATGTATGTTTTAAATTTCCCACTTTGCCTCAGGGATTTCTTTGGCAAGTTCTTTTAGCCAGTCTTTGTTGTGAGCATTGAAGCAGACCCTGCCCTTAGTGTTCCATATGGCAATGATCTTCAATTCCCAGGAGTGTTTGGAAAGTGGTATTTGTATGTTTTTCCAGAAGGGCACTTTCGCATATTGGAGTTCGTCTGATGGGATGGTGCCCAGGAATTTACACATGTGTGGGTATTTGCGGAAGAGTGATGCATAGGGATTTGTGGTCATATTTTTATTCCAGGAAGGGAGGAGCATGAATGTGGCTGTTTCCTCTGTGCTGACAGCAGCAGAGTAGGTGGCGTGTGTCTTGTTGCTAAGAGCATGGTGTTTTCATGGTAAATGGGATGGCAGATGGAGAACCCAGAGAACCGGGAGGAGAAGGCATTGGTGTTTGCCCCAAACACTTTGTCCCTTGGGTGCTCATTCCAGTAATGGGGGAATTTAGGGTCATAGTCAAGGGGTGATGCCATTTTTTCTTCAGTGACCAGGGCCAACTTTTGAAAGGCGGCGGTGATGTGGGAGGGGAGTATCTGGGAGAAAGAGTCTTTGTTTTTTTTGTTCATATGTTTAGAGGCAGAGATGTCTTTACGTGCGATGAGGCCTACTAGTTCTGATGCAAAGCTAATGGGAGGAGGTTGGACGTGATCGTGTAGACCGCTGGGATTTGCCCTGTCAAATGCCTTTCGTAGTATGTTAAGGTGCTCGGGAGCAAGCATACCTTTACACTTTCCGTCGACATTGTAAATACAGGCTACTGTGTCAGTGTACACTTCAGGAAGTATAGTGTCATCTGGGGAGGATAGGGTATACTTTTCTTGATACTTAATGAGATCAATGGTTGTGATCCAGTACTCACAATGCCCTGGGGCCGTGATGTCAGCCTGTGGGTTGGTGGGTTAAATGTCAAAGGTAACTTTGCTCCAAAGATCGACATTGTAGGGTTGGTACGTATTGCCCTCTCGGGTGGCAGAGAACCCTTGTTTTTGAAGATCATTTAGGTGTTCATCTGGTGCGGGCTGAGATAAGTTTGGCGCGGTGATTTGCTCTTCGTAGTTTTTGAGGCTCTGCTTGAAGCTTTCACGTGTATTTTGTAATTCTTCTGGCTCCCAGACTGGGTTCCATGAAACCTCCACAATCTCTCTTTTCTGAGAGTAGAGGATACAATTTTTCTTTTCATTTTGGTTCAAATTGATACAGGCAGGGCAGGCCCATGAATCATTGGCATCAATAGCTTCCCTTTCAGTGGCATTGCAGCAGCTTGTTTTAAGCAAGCATTGCCAGTGGTAGGTACGGTTGCAGACGTCACAGATGTACATGTCTTTAAAAGGTGGGGAGAGGTCTGGAGATTCAAGTCCTAGATGGTAGGAACAAATTTCGCAGCTTGCACACTTAATTTGGCTCCGGGCAATAGTCTTACTGTATTTGGGCACTGGTTCAACTGATTTAAAGAGGGGTAGGGCCCACCTTTCAATATTCATGGGGGCGGGGTGAAGAACCTCCAATTATATATGTGCAGGATGTCCATATCATCATAGTAGAGTGTGTTGATGGCCTCTGTGGGTGTCATTGAAAAAGCCTTGTCCTTCTTGTATGTCCAGGGTTCTTGTTGAATATGCGTGGTGCGCAGGGGGGTCAGGTTTAGGCTAGGAAGGTTATAAGGTATATCGAGGATCTCACATCTTCTTTTCCTTTGGGGTCTGCGCTGTGATGATGGTGCTGGGTGGTCTGCAATCGCAAAGGTTGGGTTGTTGTGTATCTGGTAAGTTATCGGGTTGATGATATGCTGGATGGGAGGAGTGATTATTTGTGTCAACGCTTGTGTTGCATGATGGTTGTGGCTAGTGATTTGTGAGCGTGTGGGGCGTTTGTTTGGCTGACTGTTTGTAGGTTGTAGTTCAGTAGGCTGAATTACTATTTGTGAGTTTAAAGCAACAGTGTCTATGGTATGAGTCAGGGGCGTATGTTGCTGACTTTCTGTTTGGCTGCGTGTCCTCTTATTTCTGGTACCGGGGAGGGCATCTTGTTGTATGCCGTGCACGTTTTGCTTGTTGGTCTTGGGAGAGAGTGGCCAGTTGGTTAGTGGGTGCAAAATCAGAGGCAAGTAAGTATGATGCCTTTGACCAGACGCGTTTGGTTATTTATATGGATGTCATGCATGGCCAATTCTAGTTTTTGCAGAGTACTTTGCGATGGCAACAGAATGCCGGTATGAGCTTTAACCTTGTAGAGATGGGTAATGTCTATAGACTGCTGGATGTGGTATACAATTATGGTTTCTAGCAATTTGGCATGTTTGTGCCATTTTTCATGCGTTGTAAGAGAGGATGTTTCTGTATCTTAGTATTTGCTTGATCGAAAGCTATTGTTTGTGATACAGCTTCCACCAAAAAAATTCCAATCTTACTCGATAAGGCCTCAGTTTCACCAGCAATGTAAAAGTCTAGGCAGGGCTGTTCCCATGAAAGTCACGGGAAACAGTGCTCATGCGGAGTTCAACGTAGGAAATATGAAATTAACACTTTTATGTTCGTAAAATGTAAGATGTCATCAACGTGAGTATCATGAGGCAGTCGTTGTATACATATGCATAAACAAAGGAAGGAGCAGCAACGTGGAGGAGGTGAATGTACAAAGAAAGAAAAAAGCGACCAAGGTTTCAAATGGAGCCCATTTTCTAATGGGGACGATTGTGCTGTACAAGGTATATTAGAGGGAATCCAGATCACGGGCTTGGAGTGGTATATTAGAGGGAATCCAGATCACGGGCTTGGAGTAACATCGTAAGTGCTAGAAGTGATGTCCATAGGGGGACCTCTAGCTTCTTCTGCGGCCAGTACAGTGCGCATCAGCTCATCCACATCAGCATACCTGTATAAAAGGAAGGCGTGCAAGGCCGATTGAGTGAAATAGGGGTATCATTCATTGCAGTTTACCTGTAAGATTTAAAGGAACTGTGTTGGCGCTCATTATTATGAGTGCGGGCAAAAGGGTCTGTAGAATCAAACTCCTTGTGTGAGAGAGCCGCAGGCGCGCACAACTTGCTGCACAATGTCCTCAAGGTGAGAGGCAAACTAACTAACGCGAGGTAAAAGACTTGTTCCAAGTGAAAGAAAAGCTCCCTTGCGTTTACTAATTACAAAAAGTCTGGAAAATGAGCGGTAAATGGTATAGGCAACATGCACCCGATATACGCACCTGCTATGCAGGCCTGACTTAGCAAACAAACCTACACCTGGCAACCTATCACCGACCAAGTAGTTCCCCCCTGAACCTGCCTCCTGCTTGCGTTTGCCCTGTACAACCATAAGAAAGCCTTGGTTAGGCTCTGGCCAGAATGGTATTTGTTTGGAGTTTTCTCTTTTGCACCCTGATGATGGCCTCATCAGCATAGACTCTGTCTGGTGTAGGTGATACCTTGGGGATGCCTGGTTCATTATGCCTGTGTGTCCTGTCCTCTAAAAACACAAAAGCACTTTCTTCAATTCATCACACCCTTTTCGACATAGCAAGACATTGGAACAGATCATGCACATCGTGTAGTCTTAAGAGAGGAATCCAAAGACGCACTTGAGGATGCCTGAGTCGTCGTGCCTGAAGATGACCCTCTCGCCCTCAAAGGCTATAGTGCCCCCTTGTTGCACAAGCAGTGACTGTTCAGGGGGAGATAGATCGGACCCTGTAAGATGGTGTGTGTGTGTGTGTTTGTGTGAAGAGATGTGTGTGCGTGTGCGTGTGCGTGTGTGTGTGTGTTTGTGTGAGGAGATGTGTGCGTGTGTGAGTGTGCGTGTGTGTGTGTGTAGATATGTGTGCGTGTATGTGTGTGTATGCGCACAGCCACGCCATGTGAGTAGCGATCGAACAGGGGAGACGGACAAATTCCATCTTGTGCGAAAATTTTGTTAACGCAAATTTCCTTGTCGTGCTTATGTATGCGCATGGAGGTCAGCAGGAGTGAGCTCAACAACGTTCAATCACACCATTGCCCTGAGTTCTGATGAAGCAAAGGTGAGCTTGAGAGCGTATTAGGTGACCATGAGACTGCTCACTCAAGACATCTCACTCACATTGGATAGGACGTTAAACGTGTTGGTGACCATTAGACCACAGAGCCCAGCACTGAAGGAGACCATGAGACTGCTCACTCAAGACAGCTCACTCACATTTGGATAGGACGTTGAACATGTTGGAGACCATGAGACTGGTCACTCAAGACATCTCACTCACATTTAAATAGGACGTTGAACATGTTGGAGACCATGAGACTGGTCACTCAAGACATCTCACTCACATTTAAATAGGACGTTGAACATGTTGGAGACCATGAGACTGCTCACTCAAGACAGCTCACTCACATTTAAATAGGACGTTGAACATGTTGGAGACCATGAGACTGCTCACTCAAGACAGCTCAGTCACATTTAAATAGGACGTTGAACATGTTGGAGACCATGAGACTGCTCACTCAAGACAGCTCACTCACATTTAAATAGGACGTTGAACATGTTGGCGACCACGAGACTGCACACTCAAGACAGCTCACTCACATTTGGATAGGACGTTAAACATGTTGGAGACCATGAGACTGCACACTCAAGGTAGCTCACTCACATTTGGATAGGACGTTGAACATGTTGAACAGGCGCAGCGTAGCCAACTCAAAAGGCCGTTGGAACCTGCGTCATAAATTCATCGACATAGAGAGCATTTGAGGCGAAATGACTAGCAACCTGATGGTAAAGGTCACAGGGCATCTGAGGTATAATGTGGCTGCAATCAGTTACATGGAGCATACGGTTTGTGAGGTACGAATGAACATAATGATCAGCAAGGTGATGTGGGGCGCAGGGCATGCAAGGTGCGAATAGTATGTGACTAAATGTTAGTAGTAGCTAGCAAAAATGGTCACTGGAATCTGCTCCGCATGAAATGATAGGGTCGGGATCATAAGGCTAAGCATTTTGAGATTGAAATGAGGCATGAATGTGCAGCATGATAAGCTCACAAGGCCGCTAAAGACCTGCTCAGCATCAGATAGTAAGGCCCAGATCACAGGGCCAGGATCGCGAGGTATGAGTGTAGAATGACAAAGCTCCACTGATATTTACATGCACACTGCACACCGCACACACAAGCACAAACACAGACACAGACACAGACACAAACACAAACACAGACACAGACACAGACACAGACACAGACACAGACACAGACACAGACACAGACACAGACACAGACACAGACACAGACACAGACACAGACACAGAC
>Ga0307947_1000629_pt1 | contig 25607 bp, 31 predicted proteins | sample OrgLakmetagen232_FD_201840 | JGI IMG/M metagenome (GOLD analysis project Ga0307947, IMG submission 201840) | Saline water microbial communities from Organic Lake, Antarctica - #232 | ecosystem: Environmental > Aquatic > Non-marine Saline and Alkaline > Saline | place: Antarctica: Organic Lake...
CGCAAGAAGTGGGTTGAAAAGTTTCCCTGGATTGAGTGGACCGGTTGCATGGTGCTTAACCAACTGCACAAAAAGGTTAGCCAAATTGAGATTGGGAGGCTTGAAGATGGTATAGATGATGGTGAGCAAGAATTTGACTTTGCTTTTTGCGCTGATGATGGCAGTGATGATGATGGTGATGATGGTGATGTTGATGCTCTATGGCTTGAGGATGAAGAAGGCAGTGATGAAGTCGAGGATGAATCTATTTTTACTCTTGATCCCGACAGTGTGGGGGCAGTTGTTCAAGTTGAAGGTGAAGCCTCAGTTTCGGAGAACATTTGATATTACCAATGTAACAAGATACTGCCTCCTCCTCCTCCTCCTGTCCCCCCGCCCTAAGTGAACCTCATAAAGGCCTTCAAATTTATTTAACACTCACACACTGGCTGCGCCTCAGGCGCGGAAAATTTTTAAAAGGCAAAACCGCAACTATTTCCAAAGCCCCTTAGGGCAGCCCGCACTTATTCTCAACAAGGCTTAGGGCAAACCGGAACTTTGAAAATACGCCTGAACAACACTGTGCAAAACTGTATTTCGGATTGGACACCCCAGACTCAGGTTCAAATCCCAGCAGAAACAGTCCTTTTTGCTTTTTTTGTTCTTTGGGGTCATTTTTCTTCTTTGCACTTCTTTTATTTGAGCACTCTCTTTGCTTCCCATTTTTGTAAATGCATGTATTTGCATCAATCACAATGTTTTATTGGTAATTATATAGTTGGGCTTCTTTTTGCACTGGAAATGGCTATTTTGGGGTCTTTTTAACTTTGGACAGACCTAGCCTTTCAAACTTTGATTTTTTGGCGCAACTAAATGGGATTCAGGTGAGCAGCTCCTCAAGAGCTACAAAATGAGCCTATTGTGGTTAATATCTAAAGGGTATTACTTTCTCCGTGAATACAGAATGCGGTTTTCTACGGTAGACTGTTCACGATCACTTTGTGACACCATTTTTTCGTTTTTAGTTCGTAAGGGGGCCTGGGGATTGTTTTAGAGTTTGAAGGGACTTTGGGAGGGCCCTATCGAAAATTAATTTGTGAATTCGAGAGCCCCCCACTGCTGGCTGCTGCTGCCTGTGTAGTGCTGCTGCTGTTGGGTAGCCTGCACATTGGCTGCATGGGGAGAATGACAGCTGTGAGCTTGCACGTGCGCTTCCCTAAATCAGAGAAGCAACCTTCTCTTACCCACTTGCCAGCAATACTCACTCTGGATGGATGCTCCAAAAGAAGAGCCAGAAGGGGCTCTGAGAGTAGGAGGCTTGCTCTTGTAGCCGCACGGGCGCCCCACTCAGTCTCACGTGCACACAACCTCAGTGCACTCATCAACACAAGTGCACTCCTCAACAGCGCCTGTCCCTCTGGCAGCTCCCTGAACTGCCTCTTCCTCTGCAGCTTCACATGGTCTCTCTGCTGAGCAGTTAGCCTCTCAGCTGGGGACAGGGGCTTCAAGAACAGGGCCAAGGGGTTTACACTGGCACGCTGGGAGCTCATTTGTACAACCACCCTTAACACCACTAAAAACTAATTTATGACTCTAAATTGAGTCTGGAGAGAGCTTCGGAAATTATCAAAAACTTCCTTAAATTTCCTCTTAATTATTTATTTCTGAAATTATTGTGAACCTACGGTATACCTATACTTACGGCTTACGGTAGACAGTATTTGAAAAGGTGATATACGGTTCTGGCCAACCCTACACATACAGGGTTTGGCAATAATTACCAAGTTTGCTGCCTTCTAAATTGAAGAAGGTAACCCAAACACCCTAGTTTATACAGATCAACACATTCATATAGCATAGTACGTAATAAGGCAAATCAAGGAGAGGACAAAAGGCAAGACTGCTTTCATTCAGACACTGTAATGATTCATAATACCAAATTGATACAAATCCTGCACATGCTACACCATAGACTATCCTTAGCAGCACCCACCTTGGAGAGGAAGATAGTGTTGATGCTGGGGTCGTTTTTGAAGGCGTGCAGCACACGCGTGCGCTCAGCGTGGCTGGTAGGCCCATAAATGAAAGGCTTATGCATACGCTGTGCATATTCTCGTAGTGCCCAGATGTTGTCACTGAGGGAATGGGAGCAGCAGTAAGGGAAGGTTCAAAAGGCTTTGGAAATAAAAAATAAATATTGTTTGTGCTTCCAGAAACCCAATGGACGTGCTGCTGCAAAACTTTGTAAGCAAGTGTGCGGCCAGAGATATGAACTTGGCTCATCTGAATTGCACTAAATAACTGCCATCATCCAGGCCAGCTGGAGCCCTGGTGACCTCCATTGCAAGCATTGAAAGCAGCATGCAACTCATCGATCAACATGGTCTAGACAGTCTTAGACCAAGCAAGCAACGCTGACCCAAACAGACTCAAACTGCCCGTCCACTAACGTTGAGCCTGGAGATGCTTAACATTACAGAGGACGGGAAGGTTTTCATCCTTGACCATTGACAAGTCACTGTTCAGCTTGCTCATTTAAATCATGCTCAACGCACCTGAAGACGATAACCTTGTCTTTACGCTCCCGCTCATGCCAGTTGATCAGAAACTGGCAGGCCATGAACTTGTTAGGGTTCATGACATACATGAGCTGCTTGCGTGAAGAGTTTTGGGGCCTCAGGTACTCCCTGGCAAGAGAACAAGGGAGCAGGCGGATCGTGATGGCATGTGTGATGCAGCTACTTTTGGCATGCAGATGTGGATGTGCAGACAGTACAAGACCAGAGGTAAATGACGCCAACAGATTATGAATGAGTGTGAGGTACATCTACAAGGCCAGCATACTACAAAAAACTTGAACGCAGCATTCAGTGCTGCATGTGCGGCCAATATGCAGCATCCAGTGATGCATGAGCAGCTGAAAACAAGCCTCCAAAGTAAGTACCTGGGTTGGCTGCAGTTCGAGAAAAGAGAGGAGTTTAATTCATAAGGCAAGAGGACGAGCAGCAGCTTACTTGAAGAACTCTTTGGTCATGGGGCACCACACTTCCACACACTGCACGTTGGCGATGTGGCCTGCCCTTGTCAGATCCAGCCAGTTGGCCTCGTACAGCTTGGGACCTAAAAGAAAGGAAACATTTGTACACGCCTTTGCTACTTCTAGGTGCGCATCACACATCATGGTTACCAATGCGGTGATGTGCATCATCATAGCCAAGGCCAGCCAACCAGCCAAGTACAGCTCACAAGCGACCCCAATATTCCCAAGCTCAAACATAAAACTGTGTCTAGAGTTTGTCAGGTGAAGAACAATTTGGTTAACTTAAGAAGAACAGCGTGCCCCTCACCACTAGCTAAGTGTCACACAATCTCGTAATTGCAAGAGCCTGGTAAAGACATATTCCTATGTTACAGAAGAGATCTCCAAAAAGCTAATGTCTTACATACATATAATAAATCAGTCACCTACACAGCTCAGACGGTCTTATAGCAAACGGAATCGCACACAAAAAACGCGGAATCACGTACAGTTCTTGATATAACTTACCGATGAGGAAGTTTAGATCCCCGATTCGTTCATCTTCTCGCACCAGAGTGGCCGTCAAGCCCAGCTTGCAGTGTGCATGGATGATGCCGATGACCTGCAGGGAACATTTGGAGGATTTGCCAGCATTGAACACCACATGCAAATCAGATTCCAATAACGCTTGTTATAACGCGTTTGTCTAAGCATTTTGGTAGGTTTGATGAAGCATAAATTTTGAGCAGCGTAATAACTTGTTATAATTTTACACTGTTACGCTGTAAGCACAGGTATCCAGGCACAGCACAGCCGCTCCTGATTACCCCACAGTAACAAAGCCCGAGAAGGCATACCTTTCTGAACATGGCGGCTGGGACAACATGGACCTCATCAAGCAGCAGCAGCCCCCATTCCCTGGAACGAATGGCCTCCATCACCTGTATCAGATGCACATTGTGAAAGTGAAAACATTTATTATAAAGTCATGCGTACACACTCATGTGCAGTGACTTGCATCGACCTGTCTAGCTTTTCTCTGGAGAAATCTATGACAGCTCTGACAAGAATATTCCCGAGAAGCTTTAGCGTAACCTCACCTACAAGCACCCTACAAGTGTCCCTTGCTAGTATCACCTTTTCAGACTCCTCACTGCGCTTGCCACTGAAGGCCACCATCGTGAATGTGGTGATGGTCACCCCACTGACCCCACCAAACTGCTCTTTGCTGTCACTGGTGAAGCGAGCCACTTGATGATCCTGCAAAAAAGGAGAAAGCAGAAGAATGGCACAAGTATGATGCGTCACCCAAGGCAGAGATCAGGTGCATGTTAAAATGGTGCAAATTGTGCAAAGGCAAAATTTGCGAACGTCAGCAACAAGCCACTGTTGGAGAAAGCGTGACGAAGTCTAGACTTGAAATTATGTGCAGATAGGACAAGCAGCAAGCCAGGTTCAACCTCTGAGCATCTAGTCCAGATGGGCTCTTTTTTATTCCATCTTGCTTAATCAGGCCCATTAATTCCTGCTAAGTTTTGTCCCAAAAGCAAACCTCACCATTTTCCCCCTTCAATAATTCAGGTAGTAAGAAATAACATGTAAAACACTTCTGCACAAAAAATGGGATTGAGGTCCAGGGGGTGAGGAGTCGGGGGCTGGGTTTGTGCCATTTCCGTGCCAAAAAGGTAGCTGTACCCATGCCGGGTACAGAAATTTGATTCCTGGTCCAAACTCAACTTTTTTGTGGTTTGGGTCACACTACACCCATACTCAAGAATAGGGGGATGGAAACTTCCCCCTAAAGGACGCACTCAAGAACGCACGGCGTGGGCCTGTTTCCTGGCAAACATGGTGCATTTTTAAGGACCCTGGAAGCATGCTTTTTGGCCACCAATTAAATTTCAGAAGCTCTTCAGTGAGTTTCCCAGGGATGCCCTGCCAAGTTATATGGTCTGGAATCCTGGGGGTGGGCAGTGGTGGGCAGCGACAGCTGAGGTAAAAAATAACAAGGATCATGCTCAGCTCCCCAATTTTGCATCCAATTTGACTAAAAGACTGTTGCAAATACACTAAAATTATTGACAAGCTTACCTCAGGAGAAGCTGTGAGCGGGCTGAAATGCTTGTTTGAAATTTGCTGGGCCATTTCAGACCATGAAACTTGTCTAGTTTACAGGCTTCAACACTATGCAGCCCATCGCAAAATTTGGCTCTGCAATCCATGCATCCCGTCCAGAGCTTTAATTTTAGCAATTCCCCTGCCAACAGTGGGGTCAAAGGGACCATAAAACGGACCCTCACTCCAAGTCCGGTGAGCCATCCCTGTGAGAGTTCTTGCCCCAAAGCTAAAAAGTACATTTAAGTATCCAGGACCCTTAACTAGATATATCTAAGCATCCCTGCACACTCAGTTTGTGGCGGGAGGTGCCCAGGTGGGCAGGGTGGTAATCCCTGTCAGAAAGTGGACTTTAAAAAGCTCCCCTCTGCCAGCAACTTCCCAGGGGTGTTTAAAGTAATATTGGGGACGTTTAGGTGAAGGTCCGGGGGTCTGGGGTGAAGGTCCGGTTTTGAACCCCTCTTTTGGAAATATCGAAAAACTTCAGCCTTTTTCTCCCTGCATGAATCCGATAACCGATCTTTGCAGCTGATTCATTGAAACAATTATAACAATAATTATCAATAGCAATTACTTGGGCTTGATGTTCTTATAATACTAAGAGAGCCTAAGCTTCTTTTGTGGGAGGTTGTTAGTGCAAGCTAAAGTTGATGGCTGTTGAAAATCTCAGCTGCCCACCACGGCCCAACCCCAGCATTCCAGACCATAAAACTTGACAGGGCATGCCTTGGGAGCATACTGAAGAGCTCCCGACACTCAGGTGGTGGCCAAGAAGCGTGTTTCCGGGTTCCCAGAAATGCACCATTTTTGCCCAGTAAACAGGCCCACGCACTGTCCTTTAGGGGCAAATTTTCACCCCCCTTTTTTTAATTTAATGGGTATGGTTTGACCCTAAACCTATCTGAGAACAAAAGAATTGGTGAAATTTGGACCAAAACCTGCATTTCTACACCCATACACCCATTCTGGCAGGGAAACGGCACAAATCCAGCCCCCCACTCTCACCCTTGACCCCAAACTCATTATTTTTTATGCAGAAGAGTTACATGTATGTAAAGAAATCATTGGGTGACCTCAGATGTGCAGTTCAGAAAAGGGGCATGAATTTCCCCTTTATTGGGTGGGCAATGGCTATCCTGACACCAGGAACCCGGAACCTCACCAAAACATCGCGAAGATTACCTCGCAAAACCCCTGCATCTTTTTTCTGGAAGAAACTTTTGCAGGGAATAAGCCTCCTTAGAACACACGGGCTCTCATCTGCACATACCTAGTGTGCAAGGGTGCCTGGTGTGTTCAACTAAACATATTGACAATTTAAATTGAAAAGCGAGCAGGTTATTGTAAAGACAGGGTGGCGGGCCTGATCTTTAATCAAGCCTAAATTGACGTGTGGGATTGGGCAGCACGAAGTGGCTGTCAATCTCTGCCATATTGTGCCTTCCCTATTATACCCCTCATAAATATGGTTTTTTGCCCTGCGGGGCAACTATGGCATTTTTAGCATACTGTAGGGACGTTGCATCACCGCGTACCGCGAACGTTTCTGACCCTCTCGCGATGTGTTGGGAGCATCTAAATCACTAACTTATAAGTTACAAGGGCCTCGAGAAGCTTGCTTTGGGAGGCTGGCCCTATATTGGGGAGGAAGGACACCAAGAGGAAGGGCGACTTTATTTCCTTCACACGTACCTGCACACACACACATACGCACACATACGTACGCGCGCACGCACACATGCACAAGTACACAACGCACACACACACGTTCGTACATAACCGTACACACACGCACGTACACAACTCATGCACACACGTACACGCACGCACACACGCACACACGTACACAACGCACGCACACACGTACCCACACACACACAACACGTACGCACATACACACACACGTACGCACACGCACACACGTACTCGCAGGCATTCATGCAAACGCATGCACAAGTGCACAATGCACGCACGCACACACGTAAGTACACAACCGTTTACACACGCACACACGTACGCAACGCACGCACACAGGTACGCGCAAACACACACACACACATACAAGCACGCACACATACGCACATGCACGCTTGCACGCACACATGCGCACGCACGGACACGTATGCGCGCACACGCTCGTGTATATGCATGTACGTGCAGCTCAGGGGGCCGAAGGCCTTCGCATAGGCCGCATTGGGGTAAATGACTAGGTTATGTGCCCCTCGCATAGCTCGCATTGGGATTTTAATCAAAGATGGTATTGGTCACATGTCTCTACAGTACACACAATCTCACTCTGCGGGATTGTGTGGGGTTGGTATGAACTTTGGGACGTTGTAAGTCTTGAGCAGTGGTGCTGAGCTAAAAAGCCCTACAGGGTTCATGCGGGGAGGGCAGGCATATTCTTTGGGGAAGAAACATGTTTGAAATTTGGGGTGCAAGATGAGTATGAGGAGGGAAAGCACCCAACCTTTTCACAGTCCTACAGCATGCTAGCAGCCCTCCTCAGCTAACGCGTGAAGCAGTATTTTAGCACAGCATGCTTAGAGACCTGCCTGTAGCACAAATGGTGCCCATAATTCTGCTTGTAACATGGGGCAGGGCTTTTGCCCCTAGCTTTAGTGTTTGGACTGCCTGTGTATGAACTAGGTTCTTTACTTATACCGGGTAGCCATAAGTCTTGGTTTGTGCATGTGCACATGACATGGGAAAACATTACAACTTCATTTTCGGCTTGCACTTACCTGCAAGCCCGTCCACAGCATGAACTGGTGCTTCCACTGGTCCACACTCACACTGCTCGTGCACAAGCACAGGCAGCTCTTGCGCATGCGTGCCGCCGCCGCCACGCCCACCAGACTTTTTCCAGCGCCACATGGCAACACAATGATGCCAGACCTGTTTGGAATAGATACAAAGGGAAAGCCAGCCTTATTTTGAAAAGCTTGAAAGGACGGTGATTGCAGACAGAACCCGAGGTTAATGTCCAGCTACAAGCCTTTCCTAACAAGGATGGAGGGACATCAAGTTGAACGTGAAAGGTAACTCATTTGTCACTTTTTTTGCAAAAGGTAACTCGTCTGTTACAAAATTTGTAAAGTGAGAACAGTTGGGATTTTGTGTAAGGGCAAGTCCTGGATGGTCACACACACACACACACACACACACACACACACACACACACAGGAGGGGCTTTGCAAAGGAGGAGCAATCATTACATAACTACTCAAAAGCAGTGAGTGCAACAGGTGACCGATTGCTTTTCTCAACTCAAAGCAGCTCACCTTGCTCGCCCATTGCCAAACATTTTACTCAAGCTCTTTTCCTGGTACGGTCGCAACTTGACATGAGGCTTGAGGTCTGCCTGAGCAAACAAAGTGAATAGCGGAATATTCTTTGTGATGAAGTCGAGGCAATTGTAGGGGTTTAGGTAGAGGCACCAGAGAAAGCTAATTCAAACATACTTTATCTTTACTCCTGGCCTCGATTGAGAAGTGGCTGCTTTTTCTTGAGAAACATCCAACGTCTCTATTTCTTTCTCTCCTCCTGTACATTCCTGTCGACCCCTCCTTTCCTCTGGACAAAATCAGATAAGCTGTACACCTCTTTTATACCAGTACAACACAACGTAGGTCTGGGGCTTTGGCATATTTTCATAATTTGCTGTTGCTGCCGCAGCGTCAGAAACTGCTTCCTGAATCTGTGCAAGATGCCAAGGCTTAATGGACCAAACACACACACAAAAACGCAGCTTGCATGACAAAAACACGACAAAAAAATTGACATGATACAAGACGCAGCTTACATTGAGGTCAGGCGTGTTGCGGTCATTCCTGAAGTCATACTCCTCCAGCATTGGCAAGTTTAGGCCTTCATGTCCGGGCAGGCATCGCTTCTTTACAAGTTCGACCTGTACATATAAGGTATGGACAGCAACGCCACAAAGTAAGTTACTAACAGCATGTGATGCAACTTTCTTGCCTTTTCCTATTCCCTCACACACATACATACACGCACACAAGCAAACACAAACAATACCCAACATATGCACGTATACACACATACATGAACACGCACAAACGCGTGCATGCACACACAGGCACACAGAAAACCTCAGGCACACACATACTATTTTCACCTGATCGCCATGGATCTCAAACGACCTCACCACCCTGCCCTCTATGTGCCCCTCCTCCACGTCATCAATACTCAGCCTTCCCCCCTCATGCCCCGCCTCCTCTGTGGCGCCCCCTTTCGCAGCAGGGCCATCAGGAAAAGTTGAGCTACCTGATGAAGCATCAGAGTTGCAAGTAGAGCTCGTAAATAAGAGAAAGGTTATGTCTGGTTCTTTCCCCTAACAGGTTCTGCAATTGGTGGTTGTGCAAAGGTTGCAAGCAAGACAGAGGATTGTACCTATGTAATTCTTTTTCCTAACAAGCTTCTGCACTTAATTGTATAAAGGTTGCAACCATCTCCCATAAACAAGCAGGTGCTTGTCATGAAATCATTGCCAGCCTGGGCAGCAAAGAAAGCACGGGGTACAAACATGGGCCCCATATACCTGATGCCCCCGTAGTAGCCGCCGTATGAAAGAACCCAGGGCCTGATGCCCCATCCACTACTGCCACCCCCCTCCCTCCCTGCCCCTGCCCCTGCTCTCCTTCAGTCCCTTGCTGCTGCTGGCCTGACACGGTAGAGGAGCCAGGGCGTGTAACCTGACGTGAAGGGCGCCCAGCAGTGTGACTGGAAGAAGGGAGGGCTGGCTGAAGGGGGAGCAAGTGCTCTTCGTCCACACGCGTCAGGCTTGCCACTGCACGCTCTCGCAGTGCGTTCTCCACGATCTCTGTGGGAGGTTTGGAGCAGGGAACGAGTGTTTGTATACGGAGGGATCGTGGGAAAAGTCACGCTCGCCATCACATGCTCCTGTGGTGAGTTCTCCATAATTTCTGCGAACGGGTTTGAGCAAACAGAAGGACCTAATTGTGAGGTTCAGGGGATGTGTGAGGCAAGGCAACGTACACGACGCACGCTTTCCAATGTATCCATGGTAACAAGACATAAACGCGTGTTTCTGACATTATGAAAGCATGGGTGGGACGAAATGATAAGAGATCATGCACGACTATCACCATCACCAACATCAGCATGATGGTACAAGCGGCATGTGCACCAGTACTCAGCAACCTTAGCAGCACTACATAATAAAGCATCAGCACCCTTACCTTCATCATTGGTGCGTGCTGCTGCAATGGTTGGGTCAGATTTTAGGAGCTCAAACACAGCAGCATCAGAGGTCTCCACAAAAAAGCGGTTCTTTTTAAGGACGAGCTTCACCTGTGCGGTAACGACGAGTGCTAAAGCAGATGATATTTTATGACGTGATATATGGAACAACTAGACTGGGTAGCGTTCCTGGAAGAGCACTGATGTTAAAAAGACCTGCGTTTTCTTATGGCCGTGTCAAAATTGACAAACGGTTGCCACATTCAGCTATGACATTGTCAACCTGAACTATGAAGCCCCGAACATATTAAACTGCGATGAATTGAGACCCTTACGTACCTTGCCGTAATTTTGGGTAGCTGCGCGGATGAAGTTCATAAGACCCTTGTCTAGCTCCACCTGCACAAATGCAGAAAACCTAAGATGTGTCAGGAGCAAATGGAGCATTATTTCCATCATAATAGAAACAGAGAACTCCGTCTTACGTACACAAGGGGGGCAAGTGACCTGATAAGATGAATCAGCGCTTGAGGCATACAGGGAAGGCCGAGGAGGCGCGCAAGAAAAGTGATCAAAACTATAGGACAAGTACACTCAGGACGTATGCACTTAGGTATTGTACTTTTGTACTATAAGGAAAAAGAAAACAAAGCAGGAATGGGTGCACATCAGCAGGAAGAGACAATCTGTGTGTGATTGCCTGTCACAACCAGCTGTAAGATGTGGCATACTTTTCCGGCACACTTTTCCGTCCTCTGAATATCCTACCAAAGCACGTTTAAAAAGGCTGCAAAGCTGCAGGCGCCTGAAACGCACCTTTGACAGCCGATTCAACACGCTGATGATGGTCTCTGTGTCCAGCCCCACACTCACGGCAGCATACAATGAATGGGGGGTGAGCTGCGTGCACGCATGCGTGTTTCCATATGTGCATTTGTTTTTATGGGATTGTATGTGTGTGTTATAAGTGTGCATGTGTGTGCATCTGCCTACCAAATATCACACGCAGCAGCATAGAAGGAATAAGGGTTGAGCTCGCACAAGCACTGCAGTCAAGGCTTGAGGGAGCAAACAGATAGTTTAAGACGCCACAGCCTTTCACTCCTCACTACACATGCACAACAATAATCAGCTGCACGGTTCCTTTAAACTTCCTACCAGAGACAGAATGTTACAGGCATGCAGGCATGCAGGCAGGCAGGTGTCTTTCTATAAAGGTGTTGGCTCTGGCCTGCAGTTGGTTAAACGTAATGTTGCAATACTATCAAGAGACCCAGGCTAGCAAACACCAGAAGGGCAGCTAGCTCTTTCCTGCGTGTGCTCAGACATAAAATCGTCTGTGACCAGTACTTGTGGAGAAACCAGTACTTGTGGAGATACCCAGACCAGCACACATTACACTGCAGCTAGACAGGGTCAGTCGTTTGCCAGTACCTGGTATTCATGGAGGTGCTCAGGTCGGCACACAGGTTCAGCAATGGCCACCAAAAAGTCCTGAGCCTGCTTGTACACCTAAATGGAAAATGATGCCATTGATTTGAGGTGCTTGATTTGCCAGGAGGTAAGGGGTACTGGGGTACTTGTTTGTCACGCATGCTTTGTTATCTTGTAGGCAAGGTTAGCCAAAACTGTACACACACCGCATATGACCGAACCTATCTTACAGTAATTCTCATGCCAAAAACACCGTATACCTATGTACTGCATATGACTGCACCTATGTTGCAGTAATTTCCCTGCTAAAAGCAACGTACACCTATACACCTGATATATGTTTGTATGCATGGTTCTGCCTACCCTATGTCACTTGTGTCCAAAAACACATTTCCTTACTTCAAACAACCCTCAGTCCAGAGTATTTCGACTCTGTGTACAAGCCAACTTGACATTGCGGTGCAAGAAAACATCAGTAATTGGCCAAGGCGTGTGAATTGTTTTTAAGTTTTTGGTGGCCAGGGTGTGCTGGGGTATACATGTCAAGAGAGCGATATACCTGTGAGAAGGTCTCCAGGAAGATGTGGCCGTCCGGAGTTGCCCATAAAGGTCGATTCATATGGTCAGGTTTGAGGTGCAGAGCAGAAAAGTCTGTGTTGCCCATGTGGGAGCTGCCGCCATCCAAAACTGCATCATCCTGCACAGCAGACACAGCAGGATGTTTAAATATAGGCAGCGCGGTAACCTTATGCGTATTCATAACTGTGTCATGTCTAAGGGTGGGTCAATAGGGTGTCGGATTTTGCCAACGAGGCTTGACACTCGCTGGGGAGGCCCTAGTTGGTGTATTACGGTTAGAAAATGACTTTCTCAAATCTGCACGGATTGAGCGGGAACTTTTTCTGTTGTACACATATATATTAATGAATATTAACGTTGAGACCGGGTGAAAAATATGGGCATGTGAGCCAGGAAAAATTGGTTTTCGTTTACATCCCTCCCCTGTTGCACACCCTTTCTAGATCCTCCTGGTTTTATATAATAATAAATAAATAATGAAGAAACTTGGTTTAAAAGATGGGCCTGTCAGCCGATATAGCCACGAAAAATTCGGATTTGGGAATTGTTGGGGATTTCTGGGGAGATGGGGCTAATTCCGCCCAAAAAGTGAACACCCTCGCTGGCTGACGAGTGTCTTCCACACCGGGAAAGAGGCTCGCCGAGGCTCGGCGAGCCTCACACTCGGCGAGTCTCGGCGAGGTCATGACCCACCCTTAGTCATGTCTGGTAATGGTAGCAGCCTTCTGGATAAAACCGCTTTAAAATCATTTATCCAGCAACGTCGTGCCTACTTATTATCATTTTATATATTATGGGATGGCTGCAGCCTGACAGCATGTGGTAGGTGCCGCCTAGCTTTTGGCAGGTGAGGCAAATTGGTGGGTCTTCTATATGGTTGCACTGAGCAACACAATTATCCGTGTTTATCTACAACATGCAAAGTGGATCCAGGACACATTCCCTTTTCTCGTCAACTTTGATATTCACTGTGAACTGACCAGTAAACAGTACTTGCAGGCAAATACAGTGGTTATGGATCCAATAGCAGGTTTAGTAACAGTCATATGTGCAGCAGGTTTTTGTTAGAAAGGGATTCCTTCACGTGTGCGAAATTATCAAGCAGAATCAAAATGACACACATTCACATTTGCCTATCAAATGAATAACGCTTCGTCATCAATGTACCTGCATGTGATTCAGTTTTCAATTTTCCCCGAATCACGATCCAATTACGTGACACCTGTATTTCCTAGCTTACATATTAGTGAGCTGGGCTCACCGAAGTTCACCTTCTCTCTCTTCATCACTCACACACAAACATATATACACACAATACACACACCCACACATTGCCCACCTCATCACTCAGCCCAGCTCCCCCCAAGCTCGGCAAAGTGCCCGGCACTTGACCAGCAGCCACTGCTTTTGAGGCCCGCCCCCGTCCCCTCCCACCACCCTTACCACCCCCACGTGCAGCGCGTGGTGTTTTAGCCTGCTGGATTTTGCCTCTGCCACCCTTGCCTCTCTGCCCTTTTCCTCTGCTGCCCTCCTCTTCTTCGCTGTCCTCTTCTGCCTCCATTGCATCTGCACAAACGCACAAGTGCGTAGACCTCTTATTCCACTTTCACACAGTATGTACCATCCACATGTTAGTCCTGCACAAAAATAATTTGCCTCAATTCATCCCCTTGGGTTAGCCATATCTATTTGTGCACAGGCAGTTTCCTTCCTCTAACAACTGCATCTTCCACATTGAGTGTGCAATCTGATAGAGCTATTTCCCTGATTTGTCTACCAAATCTTAGGGATGACACCCTGCATAAATAATGTTTTTTGCCCTGAGTGACTGCGATACATTTTGGTATGCATTTATTTTGATCATGCGGGGTTGTGCGGGGTTGGTGCAAATAATTCTTTTTGGGAGCAGCAGCTAGCAACCGACCAAGCCAGAAAGCAAAGCAGAGCAGGCTTAGCAACTGGCAAAGGTTGCAGCCAACAAAAGGCCAATTTGGCAGGCCAAAGAAAGATGCTGCGGTCTCACAGGTCAGTTTGGTTGTGGGGACACAGCAGGGGCACAGCTGTTATGCACAGGGGCATTGGCACTCATGAGGGGGAAGCTGTGTAGCAGGGGAAAGATGAGTGGGATCAAGGCGTAGGAGCTGAAGAGAATCAAGCTGCAACCCTTGCGCATGCCGAGTAGGTCACAGCAGCCCAGCAGCTAGCGGGTGAGCAGGTGGGGTAGCTGGTGGGGCAAAGTAGGTCATGCACAAAGGCTGCCCGCACCCAAGCAGCACCATCAGCACGCACGAGCAGTAGCAGTGATAGGGCAAAATGTATATAATTTGGGGGTCCGGGGAAGGTGCGGGATTCTGATAAATAAGTTTTAAGTTTGAGGTGAAGGATGAGTATGCTAAGGTACAGTAAGCTACAAAAGACAGCCCAATCCTCCTCTAGAAGCCTCAACAACCCTCACTGGCAATCGCATCCTCAAACACCATACTATTGTCACATAGACACGCACGCACAGGCAAACACATACATAAACGCATATGCACGCACACGCACATACACACGCACACGCACACACACACACACGTACACACACATACACACGCACCTTCATCCTCATCATACTCCTCCTCCTCGTCCCCCAACTCCTCGTCCTCCACCACGTCACCATCACCGCTGCTGTTGCGCCACTGCTGGCGAGAAGGTTGGGTTTGTCTGTGAGTAAGATGAGCAATGACCAGGGAGGTACAAAATGTAGGCATGCATTTGCTGACATACTGCAAGACAAACAGATGTTCCTTTTTCAACAAAGGACTGGCTGTAAATTGCCAACATATGTATGCAAGTGGTAAACTGCATATTACGGCTTGCATCAGTCAGGAGGCTCTACAATGATTATAATACGCGCAAGCACTTACTTGTGCAGAAACATGACTGTAGAGTAGTTCCCTGCACTCCAGTGGTCAGCATTAAACCCACATCGTTCTGAGATGGCCGTTACGCAACCCCCTTATTTTTCTGTCTGCATCAGTAGCCATGTAGTCTTAATACCTTTGAGTCGAGTAGGTATTCGAAGTACCTGCTGCTTTGCTGCTGTCTTGTTGTTCTACCAGAGATGTGGCTTTTTAAGCGGCTATCCTCGGTGCCCAGCTCCTCGTCCAGAGCATCTGGATCGCACAAATCCTGCAACAATTGAGAGATGTGAGTCAGATGGAACGAGGACGATGCAAGATGAGAATCGCTAATCTTAAGGCATGGCTACTCGTCCAAAGCACAGGTCGTACGAATCCAATTTTTATAGCAGCCTCCAGTCTATTATTATTGCAAAAAACTGAGCACATGCAAGCTAACAAGATGTATGTAGCCCATACCGGATGGTCTTGAGCCACTAAAAGATTTGAAGCCTTGAGTGAAAACAGCTTCTCGCAAAATTGGCACACCACTTAAATTTATAAACGAGGCATACTTAGAGTTGGGGGGGGTGCATGGGGATGACCACATATGTGACGCATAAGCGGTGTTATTGGCAGGAAAATCACCCAATATATGGTCGTGATCGGCATATAGGCACAATCTTGGCCAACCCTAGGTGTACTTATCATAGTCGTCCCACATTAGACTACAGCCCACAGCTTCCACAGCTGAGGTCCTGTATTTCATAAAATTGCACGCTTTGCAAACCCTTAATCTGATCCTCAACCCTGTGCTCAAGCGCTCCATGTCCATAAGCTGCACATCTCAGCTTCAACCTCTTTTGCCTAGAACGTGGCAAATGTTTCCAGAGGGGGTTATCTGAGCAAAAGTCCAAACATGATCTCTTCTGCATTAAAGGGGCAACTACTTACACATTAACTCATCAAATTGGACCCAATCTAGCTTCCCACTGATGCTGACTTTATAAGCTACCAGAGCATGTGCTCAAATTTAGTAATTGCCGCTATTGCGTAAGAAATGACAGGACTAAATGCACACATCGTGTACCTGTACTTAGTTGGGTGCTTTGAATGGGATTGGCGCACTAATTTGCATATCTCGCCAACCACTTGGAATTTTTACTCCATTATTTTTGCAATGATATTTATTGATTGTAAAACTCCAAAACTCCTTTAAACATCACACAGTTTGGTGCTCTGGCTGGTCAGATACAGCATATGGTTGCTCAAAAAGTAGGGTCCACACCGCGGTCGATTAGGTATGGGCACCTGAACTGGTACTATTCAAGCTCAGCTGCATTGGAATTTGCATAGCAGTGCTGAGCTTAAAAAGCTCCAGTTAGGGTGCCCATACCCTAGGAGCATGCTAAAACCATAACCATTTTGGGCCTCAAATTTATCCACTCCGGCACTTTTCTTCCTTCCATACAACACCTTACCCCAAACTCACAGCAAAAAACAGCATCTTACCTGCTCTGCCCCGATACTCCCCCCTGCTACCCGCCCACGCTGCAGCCTCCTTGTTGCGGGAGCAGCATCACCAAGCGCCATGTGCCTGTTGAAAAAGTGGTGGTCTACATGAGCTCGCCCCCACAAAATTGTTTCGTCAGGGCACCACTCGATTTGCGATGCGCACTGCACGGGGCTTTACAAATCAAATAAAGAACACCCTGTTGCTCTTGAATTTGTGCTGATACACCCAGGGAAGAGCTGATCTTCTGGGGGTTGCAATCTGGGAGCAGAACATGCAAAACTAAGGTAATACCAGCTCAAACAAATGCCACAGACGTACTCCTGAGGGACGAAAACATGGGAGCACCATGCTGTGCGCGCTGTAAATTGACAATGACATTGATGCACACACACACACAGGACAAATGGCACACAATTGACGCTTTGTGTGTGTGTGTTCCCGGGAGTCGAAAACATAGCCTAGGACGAATGGGAGGTGCCAGAGTGGACGGTTCAGGAGTCCTTGCCATGCAAGCGCGTCCAGCAATAGAAATTTGCGATTCGTGTGAGCACAAGTGCAAACCAGGCAAAGCACACACCCCACGCACACATCCTGAGGGTCTACGTGAAATTGGACATGCACAACACATACATTGCAGCTGTGTGTGAAGAATGAGCATCATGCTGTGTACTCTGCAAATCGCCCCTCTCAACACACACACACACACGTACACACACGCACACACGCACGCACACATACAGGCACACACACACATAGGCACACAGGCACACAAATACACACAGGCTCACACACACAGGCATACACACACAGGCACACAGACACACACATGAACACGCACATACGCACACACGCACACACACAGGCACAGGCACACACACGCACACACGCACGCACATTCACACGCACGCACGCACGCACATTCACACACAGGCACACACACAGGCACACAAACACACACACACACACACGCACATTCACACACAGGCACACACACAGGCACACAAACACGCACACATGCACGCACACAAACATAAATAGAGGCTGTAGCAGCGCATTGTAAAAGGCATACTCGGGATGTAAGATTAGAAATTGTATTCCTATGTGTATCGTTACATTCGTCCCACCCTCTTGTGCTTGCGTCCTGAAAGCAGGGGCACTACTTCTGGATCTGAGATTGCACTTCAGGACGGTAATGCTCTTATTAAAATGCGTGCAATGCAAAGTTCGAACTGGAAACCTCACGGTGTGAAGAGCACCCAGACCAAAGCTTTGATTACCAATGTAGCAGCGCGTTGTAAAAGGCATACTCGAGATGTTCGATTCAAGTTTGTATTCCTATATTTATTCGTCACATTCGTCCCACCTTCTTGTGGCTAACGTCTGTAGACAACTCACATATCCTCTTAGGATTTCACCCCTAAGGATCTTACATGAACGTCCTTGACTGCACTTTGGGACAATTATGACCAAAAACTGCGTGCGTCTGGGTTCGAACAGAAGACTTCACAATGAGCGGTCAGTCGGCCAAGGCTTCGATACCAATGTAGCAGCGCGTTGTAAAAGGCATTCTCGAGATGTTCAATTCGGATTTGCAATCCTATATGTATCGTTACACAGGCACACAGGCACACAAACACACACAGGCACACACTTAGGCACACACACAAACACGCACACACAGGCACACACAGGCACACACACACACACACACGCACACACACACACACGCACACACACAGGCACACACACACACGCACACACACACACACACGCACACACACACACACACACACGCGAATACACACAGGCGCGTCAAGGAGCTAGTGGGCGATTCTTGCAAGCACAGGTGTCTAACCAGGCAAATCAGACGCCACACACATACACATACATTCCTAGAGGGCCGGGAAGAGCAGTAACTAAAGGGACCAACCTGGGAGACTCGCCCTGCTGGCACAGGGACCCTTGCAACAAGCCTGCATGAGCGCGTGCGTGCACGCGACTGTGTGTGTATATATAGGTATGTGTGTGTGCGCATGTGAGTGTATGTGGCGTGTGTGCCTTCACAGTGTATGAGCACGCGCAAGTGCATTTTTGAGACTGCTGAGAACCCTCATGATGACCCTAGGAGCCCTGCAAACCCCCCATCACCAACAACGCCTCACCATTTTCTTTCACCATTCTATCCACCGTTTTGACGCAGGTCCCACCCCCCTGGACTTGATGCAGCCGCCTGCCGCGCGGCCTCTGCACGCCAATCCCCCTTCCCTCTCCCTCGCTGCTGCTGCTGCTCAATAGAGAAACCACCTCTCCCTGATATGCACCACCATTACCACCACCACCATGCGTGTCATCATGCCCCCCCCCTCCTTGCACAAGCCCTCCACACCCTGCTTCCAAGCCCTGCATCCCTTCACAACCACCCACACCGGCGTTAGCACCCTCATCTCCCTCATCACTGCTGTCCAGCACTTTGTGGGCCACTCCCCGGTGCCCCCCTGTCAAGCCACGCCTACGCTTTGTGCTGGGCGCTGCGGTAGCGTCTATGTCCTCGTCCTCAAGGGCTTCAGTGGGAAGGGCTGTGTGTTAATGCATATGAGTGTGTGTGTGCATGTGGGGGGGGAGATGTGCAGGAGTGTGTATGTTTATGTGTGCGCGTGTATGCGTGCACGTGTGCATGCGTGTGTGCATGTGCGTGCAGATGTGTGTGTATATGTATGTGTGTTGTGCATGCATGCATGCGTGTGCGTGCGTGCATGTGCATATGTTTGTGGTGTGCAAACGTGAATGTTTGAATGTGCATGCAATCGAGCGAGCATGCGCATGTGTAATATGCGTACACGTGTCTTGTGCAAGTGCATTCGCTGGGCAAGTGCGTGTGCATTTGGGTGCATGTGAGTATGCGTGTGTGTGCATGAGAGTGTGTGTGTGCCTGTACGTGCGTGTGTGTGTGTGTGCCTGTACGTGCGTGTGCGTGTGTGTGTGTGTGTGCGCCTGTACGTGCGTGTGTGTGTGCCTGTACATGCGTGTATGTGTGTGTACGTGTGTGTGTGTGTCTGTGTGTGTGTGTTTGGTGTTTGGTGTGTGTGTGTGTGTGTGTGTGTGTGTGTACGTGCGTGTGTGTGTCTGTGTGTGGTGTGTGTGTGTATGTGTGTATGTATGTGTGTGTGTGTGTGTGTGTGTGTGTGCGTTGTGCCTTACGTGTGTCTATGTGAATGTTTGAGTTGTGTGGCTGTGATTACGTAAAGTGTTCATGCAGGTTACCTGGCGTCCCAGCAGCTTGAATTGCATTCCCTGATTTCACTTTGATCTTGAGCTTGTTCGAGACTGGAAGTGAATTGTTCATTTGATTCACAATTAATTTCAGTTACTGGCTCGTGGGCGAATACAAGGGTGTAATTCTTCGGCGAGCGCGTGCCCACGGTCAAGCCGAGCGTACCAACCGACTGGGAAAGTTGACGCGAATGCGCTATCTGTTTAAATTAAATGAGTTTTAACTTACAATGTGTTCACTGTGGGTACCTATTCAATTCCTCTTGCCCGCTTATGTCAAAATAATTTAAGTGTTATCAATTCATAAAGAGGCAAAACCAGAAGGAGGGAACCATGCAGGACAGACAGAACACGAACTAAAGCCCTGTCTCATCGGCTTGTGCTCACTCCACAATGGATGGGAAGGTAAACTGCAAAGTTTCAAGTCCTTAGCAATGCAGGTTGCTTGCACAGTTGACCTACGCTGCTCCTTCATTGATTGTGTGAGGTGAACAACGCGTTATATACACCGGCTACTCATTTTATGGAGCACGGTTGAGACAGAACACTATATTTCCTCATGTTCATGCATGTAATGTGATGCCGTCGTTTCATTCGAACTTACATGGTGCTACTTTTGCCTATTGTATCTGCATTGTAACAGGAGCATGGGGCTATGCTCATATCTATTTACATCTGAGTCAAAGTAAAGTTGTGACTTTCCTTGCCACACACAAGCACTCCATCAGTTTGCCACACACACACCCAGAGCAGGCATGGCTGTGGAATCAATCTGGCTTGCAGGATGCTTGTTCTGTCTTTAGTATCTAATAGTGCATTTTAAAAGGAGCATGGGGCTATGCTCATATCTATTTACATCTGAGTCAAAGTAAAGTTGTGACTTTCCTTGCCACACACAAGCACTCCATCAGTTTGCCACACACACACCCAGAGCAGGCATGGCTGTGGAATCAATCTGGCTTGCTAGACAGACCAACTAGTTAGTTCCAGTGAAAATAACGAAAGCCTAGTAAAGCTGCTGCTTCTTATTCTTCCTCTTTTGGGAAGCAGTGACAATGTCCTGCTCCAGACCATCATTTATCCTTTTTGCCCTTGCATTGAAGGCATCTTGTTCATGTGCTGGCAGACTTGCCCATGGTACAGCTGGCTTTACACCATTCTCGCTGTAATAAATCTCACTCCCCACCCTTCCACGTGATCTGCGTTATTTAGGTGATCCTGCATATAAAGGTTTGTGGGAGTGTTTGTTTTTAATCAATTGTAGCAAAAAGTCACACACACACACAACACACACACAAATAAAAAACATCCAATGCTATGTAAGCATGTAATAATCTCTCTCAGACACACACACACACACATACCTACAAACAAACACACACACACAGATCTGCCCACCTGAGGAGGTAGGGGGTGGTGGCATCATGGCTGTGGACCCAGCCATCCCCACAAGAGCCCCCATGGCAGAAGCTGCAGCAGGTCCACCTAGCATGGTAGCAAGCACATAGGAGTGCTTTGTGAAAATGTATTCTCACACACACACACACACACACACACACACACACAGATCTGCCCACCTGAGGAGGTAGGAGGTGGTGTCATCATGGCTGTGGACCCAGCCATCCCCACAAGAGCCCCCATGGCAGAAGCTGCAGCAGGTCCACCTAGCATGGTAGCAAGCACATAGGAGTGCTTTGTGAAAATGTATTCACACACACACACACACACACACAGAGAGAGAGAGAGAGAGAGAGAGAGAGAGAGAGAGATTTGCCCACCTGAGGAGGTAGGAGGTGGTGGCCTCATGACTGGGGAGGCTGCTGCATCCATAGCAGATGCCAAGCTTGTACCTGTGTAGGGAGAGGAAATATTGTACTGCATCCCATGTAGTTGTAGTTGACCCTTTGTAGTTACCTGTCTGGAGCACATTCAAGGCAGCCCATTCAATGCTCTAGCAACAAACCTGTGATTGGTGGCTCTTGGGACAGGAGTCTGAGAGCTTGTTCAACCATGGGTGTGGGTTGATGCAGCAGTCCAGCCTGGATGCCTTCTTTCATGGTGGTGCTTTTATTCCAAGCATCCCTCAGCTTTGGCAAGCTGTTGACCTGAGATCCCTGTAGATGCTGCCAATTGTGTAATTGTTGAGCAGCTGCTGCTGGACGGATGTGCTTGGTAGAAGCATATGTTTCGATGATGGTGATGAGCTTCATGAACTCTGAGCATGCACCCCTGGTGCGTGAGGTTGACTCCCTCCACGACGAGCCTGCCTTGCCAGGTGGGAACTTGGTCTCCAACCACTTCATGGAAGGCTTGCCATTGACACCCACATCCCAAGCTTCCCACACCTGCAAAACCAAGTAACACTTAGTCATGAAGCCAGAGCTAGGAAAAGGTTGGACAACCTGAGACTTCTACACTTACATCCATCAGGCTCCTGGCAGATGTAAAGTAGTCTGGCCCTACTGGGAAGCCAGGTGGGAGTTGAGAACCTGCCTCATGGCTTGTAGGGAAAGGAGGAGGCAAAGAAAGGGGAGCAGGAAGCAAAGGAAGGGGAGCATGGGGCAGAGAGACAGGTGCCAAGCCCTGGCCTTGCCTCAGCAGATTGGCAACAGAGGTAGCAACCTCTGTACTCATGCACTTGGGACGTTGCTGCTCGTAGATACCTGCTGCCCTGTACTGCGTGATCAAAGTGACCTGCCACATAAAATCAGGGATCTTGCGCAGGTACTGCAACACTACACAGGTAGAGTTGGGGTTGGTGATGTGCTTGTAGATGCTGTCTTGAACCAAAGCACGTCCAAGCTCAGTCAGATGTTGCAGCACGTTGCCAGGGCTTACCACTTTGGGACGCCTTGAGGCTTCAGCCACTGCCTCCCTCAACTGGGGCAGGAAAGGGAATACCCTATCGATAAAGACTGAAGGGATGTCATATAAGTACCTTTTTTGATAGTACGCTTTGGCCGGATCAGCACAGAAATGGTGCGTAGAAATTAATATGAAGCCAAACAATTGCCATGACATCCTACACCTACCATTGTGGACATGGCCTGCAGCAGCCAGGATGCCAGATACAGGAATGTCAGTAACATTCATCATCCTTTTCATCCTGGTCAATGCTAGCAAACACACTGGTGAGGTTGCCTTCCAGCTGTACAGCGGTCCGACCCCCGTTGTAGTTCAGCCCGAGTGGCTGCGAGGGACCTGCACCCTGCTGAGACGATGCTGGGGCGGGTACAGGGCCTGTATGTGGGTGGGGTTGCGCAGCGGGAGCCAAGAGTTGTGCGGAACCAGGGTTTGCAGCGAGCCACTGCTGCACCCCCAGCGCTGCCTGGGACATTAATTCCACTGGAACGCCATGAAAGGCGTCCATCAGCAAGGCAAGTCAAACGTTGACTGGCCTGCCAGGGAGTAACTGCTTAATCCTGTGGTGGTAGTAGATTAAAACGATTGCCGAGCGTGCGCCTGGTCAAATTACGCCCGTCATTGTATTTCACACTTTTGAGCACGCTCGGCAAGACCCCTTTATCCTATGATTCAATCGCCACTTTTAACGTTGGGCTCTAACTGGTTGCGCTGTTCCTCATTTTATTAGCATATTGTTTTCGGAATTATGTGGAGAGCTGTCGCTGTTTATAGTCTAGCCATAGTCTTAGACTTGCTATTCCTAACTGAATAGTCTTGACACCTTTCAAAATATAGTCTCTGATTAATTTATAGTCTAGACTATATCGACTATGAAGTACTATGCCCCTAGGGCAAGCAAGACTATGCACGTGCACGACTATGTACGACTATGGCGACTATGCACGGCTATCACGACTATGGCGATTAAGCACGAATATGGCGACTATGCAAGGCTATGGTGCCTATGCAAGACTATGGCGACTATGCAACCACAAGTACTGGTACTCCGTCTTGGTCTTCTTGTAGTAGAGGGGGAGCTGTGGCAGTATGCTCAGATTGTCTGTGCGGCTTTACCCTACTGGAGTCCACCCCCCCGTACAGGGGGTATAACCTCCTTAAAGGCCTCCGTGGAAAAGACAGCTATGGAGGTCCGTAGATTTGGCTGACCTCCTTACGGACCTCCTTTTCTATCCTAAGGATTTCCGTAAAGACCTCCTTACCTTTCTTTCCATTCTTTAAGAACCGCCGTATCTTTCTTTGCAGCCATCTAAGGACCTCCTTATCTTTCTTTGCTATCCTTTATGGGCCTCCTTATGCCTGGTGATCTGATGCCCAGATCAGGCACCTTTTACGATCCAGATCAGGCACAGCCCATTTATAATATTTCAACAACCAACAACACATTCCTTGGTGTACTGGTAAAGCACTCAGGCCATAACACTGCAAATAAGTAACCATTACCACACACACATATTTATATTAATAAACATCCAGCAAGCAGCCAGGCGTGCAGTTGCTATAAATTTTAGTTTGACACACACAGGGACTTTGTGAATTATTGGTTTGGAGCCATTTCCTCACCGAGACATCCTACCAAAACACATCCCAGATGATCAGGTGACAGTGAATCCTGTCTAGATAACAAAAGTCAAACAACAAAATTGGACGGAGTTTGAGTATGTTTACAGATTGTGTGTATGGTGCATCATGGTTAGGATTCGTGCCATTCTAGCGCGCATGACCCAAGGGACCTGTTATGGCTGTTACAAGGGCAGAGGGTATGACTGATTGGGTCCAAGGACAGATGGAACGTAAAATGTGTGCTTTTTTTTAATGGCTGTTACAAGGGCAGAGAGTATGACTGATTGGGTCCAAGGACAGATGAAACGTGAAATGTGCTTTTTTTTAATGGCTTTTACAGGGGCAGAGAGTATGACTGGTTGGGTCCAAGGACAGATGAAACGTGAAATGTTTGCTTTTTTTTAATGGCTGTTACAAGGGCAGAGAGTATGACTGATTGGGTCCAAGGACAGATGAAACGTGAAATGTGTGCTTTTTTTGGGAAGATGATGTAATTGCGCGCAAAATGCTGGTTTCCTGTCTAAATGAATGTGTTCTTCACAAATAGAAGAGAAACATACCACCCTCACGCTCTGTTACATGTTATTATTAAGGATTATTTGTATCATGTAACGAGTATCAAGTCCGCTCAATTCTTTTTGATGCATGCGCTCACGCCATTTAGTGATATACATGCCTACCTACCAGCCATCAAAAGTGTTGTTTGAGCTGATACTTTCGTGAGTAGCTCTGCAGCATGAGCATGTTTGACTGCACGCATTACGGCTGCAAGGCTAGATGTAATTAATAAATAACATTTATTCATAGCAATTTATGGTTATGCTATTATGGTAGTTTGGGTTTAGACAGCTGTGGAATCTGGTGCTTGCACGGGCTTGCAGGGGCTTGACCCTGGCTGGATTGGTAGGGAACTCTGTGTGTGCCTGGAAATAACTCTAAGGAGGTCCTTACCAGTTTCCTGAGTCTTTAGTTTAGTTTAGTTTGGATCACAAAGGCATTCAACCTGGAATGGCTGCTCAACCTATGAGAACGAGGTAAACCTCAAAACAAACCAAGTAAAAAAAGGGCTGAAACGCAACTGGAAAATGCTAACCTTACAGACACG
>Ga0307947_1000632_pt1 | contig 25558 bp, 27 predicted proteins | sample OrgLakmetagen232_FD_201840 | JGI IMG/M metagenome (GOLD analysis project Ga0307947, IMG submission 201840) | Saline water microbial communities from Organic Lake, Antarctica - #232 | ecosystem: Environmental > Aquatic > Non-marine Saline and Alkaline > Saline | place: Antarctica: Organic Lake...
CTTTTTACAGACAAGGTTTCCAACTGGTTTTACCCTGAACAGAGTAACAGACACCCAGTACTGGCACAGAGATTGCTTATCCACACAAGCCACATCTGTATTTTAAAGGCAAAGCAAACAGTCAATCACAGTAAACACTCTACCAAATGTGTTCTTAAAAAAAGACATCAAAAATTGACGGTTACATGTGTGGGCATACCAGGCTTCTTAAAATAATACACCTGATATTCATAGTGGCCACCGATAGCATCGGTACATATTTCATCACGAGCTAAATATAATTTGTTAATCTTAATATTAGTTTCGTTAGCATGAGGGTTGCGAGTCTCTTCTCCGGGTGCGGAGGCATGGATTTGGGGCTGGAAGAGGTGAGATAAGAACAGCATGATTGATTTTCTTTGCTGATCCTTCATCCATTCCTGCCAGCCGCCCTTCTCTTGGGGCTTTATCCATCTCTCCATTCCACTCTCCCCTCCCCCCTCCCTCCCCCATTCCACTCATTAGCCAGAGCACACACGTGCATGCGTACGCACGCACACGTATGTACGCACGCACAAAATGCGTCACAGAATGCTTGCACCTCAAAGGCACATGTTACATGCACATGTATGCAAGCACGTTTTATACACGAGTGTCCTTGCAGGCGGGCCACACCATCATCCTGCAATGCGAGAACGACTTGGGATGCCAGCAGGTATGCCGAATGTCGTGCACAGCGGCTTGCAGGATGCAAGCAATTCCCCAAGGAGAGGTGCACCAGAATTGTCAGACGCGTTGTGCAGCACGTCAAATGGACTGCCCTTTGCGATTTAACAGGTACTCAAACATCAGTTTCCTGGAACGCTACTCGCACCGGACGTGTGTGGCCTGGAGCGGCTCCCCAAAGTAAGTCATGCTTGAACGTGCTTGGAAAATTGTGTCGTTGTGTTCAGCTGATCAGGACAAGCACCTGGTGATCACTGTGGTGGCCGGTCTGTCTACTTCCTGATTTAACTATGCCATGATGTGCAGGGGACTGAGCTGCTGGCGGCTGGTTTTCCCTGCATTGACATCAGCCGCGCGGTAGGGTTCATATTCATCTTGCTTGCTACCTTTAATTGCTGGATAATCAGCAGTATATCAATCTGTCAGATGCGAGGTCATATATGACCTGCACAACACACGGAAGCTAAGCTGACCTATCATCATACTCTGCGTGCAGGGGCTGCGACGTGGTGTTGAGGGCGAGGTAAACAAGCACCTTATGACGGCTTGCTGAGCGCGTGTGTGCAGTAAAAATAAGGACAAATGTGCAGTCCAGGGCTCAGAGTTATATCATACTTCTATCAAAATGGTCATCAGAATCCTGTTTTAATTTGGATCACTGCCTTAATACGCACTTGTTTCACTTTACTCGCTTTACCGTCTTACTGCATGACTGCTTCATCTGCCTAAATCACGTGTTCGGCAACAGGGGTCAAATCTTATAACAGAATAAGGTAGCAGCTCTGAGCAATTACTGTACCCACCACACGATCTGCCAATTTGCTGCAATACACATGCACCTGCAGAGCACTGGTCTGGTTCGCCACGTATTCAGGCTGCTGGCCAGGGCCAGGCTGGACGAGCGTGCAGTGCCTTGGGTGCTGCTTGAGAACGTAAGCTTTTTGAGAGAGCTATTGATGAGAACCTGAAAAGTGCACTCTGTAGTGCAAGGTCAGAAGCAGGCTGATTGAGAACGTAAGACAGAAGGCGTCAAAGAGGTAGGTCGTGTATGTGCATCAATCTGTACACAGAGGTGACTTACGGCTCAGATGTTAAGGGAACTACATGCCAGATGTGACCCATGTTTTTGAAGTCACTCTTTAGACCAATGTCGGCCAGCCCTCTGATTGGCCAGCCCTCTGATTGTTTGTGCTATGCTATGTATGTCCAGGTTTGCTCACACTGACAATTGAATGTAGAGCACTGTGGCAAAAAGATTTGGCCGTCCCTGTTTAGACATAGGTGGAGGCCCTGCTTAACGGCTTGTATGCAGAGCACTGTGGCAAACAAACCTGGCCGTCCCTGTTTAGATACAGGTGGAGGCTAGTACGGTATTTAATGCACAATTAAATCTGGCCGTCCCTGTTTAGACATAGGTGGAGGCCCTGCTTAAATCATTTGTACAGGTGGAGGCTTGCATGTATATCACTGCGTCAATCAAACCTGGCCGTCCCTGTTTGAACTCAGGTGGAGGCCCTGCTTGACCGTGTGGGAGGGGGCACACCAGCCATTCAGTACATCACAGACGCTCTTGAGCAGCTAGGTGTGTGTGTTTGTGCGTGTGTGTTGTGTGTGTATTTTTTCTGTGTACGTGTGTATGTGTACGTCAGTGTAGGTGTGTGTGTGTGTTTCTTTGTGCACTAAAGCTTGTCCATCTACATGTCTGCCTTTCAGGGTTGGTGTCGACAAGTTTCTGTATACTCTTTGGGGAAATTTTTCTGTTTTGAGGGAAGCAAAGCAAAAGGCGTTTGAGGAAGTTGAGCTCCAGGCTATGCACACATCGCACATCACAGATTTGCTGGAGCCAGCTAGACCTTGTGCAGAGATCTTGTTGTGTGTCAAATTGCGTCAGCAACAGCAATGCAGTGATCAATCAATGTCCGTGACTCTAATTTTTAAATTCCAACACTCACGTCCTGTTCTATTGCTCATATGCATTCAGGGTACTCCTCGTGGGCGCACCGAGTGGTCTGCACGGCTGGTGAGTGCAAAAAGCCATTACGTAGGTATCTTTATGAGCAGTTTTAGGTGGGCAAAACACAGCAGACAAGAAACAAAGAGAGATCAGGGTTGCATGGTGTTACTACGTGCGTAAATCATCGATGATGTTGAATGTCAATGCTACACAGATGAACACAGCAGACAAGAAACAAAGGGTTGCGTGGTGATACTACATGCGTAAACCATCAATGATGTTAAATGTCAATGCTACACAGATACGCCTCCTTTTTATACACCGACACATCATCCATAAATGCTTTAAGTCATACCTTTACGCTACAGACCATCAATTCTACAAATATGCATCCGTATCATCTTCATTTTCTCGTCATATATGTTTGCTACGTCGGCTTCGCAAAGTTTGATGCTTAGCATTTGACTTGGTGTGCCTCATATTTAACCTTACTCATAGAAAAGCTTCGGCCCCGTATCATTTGATGTCTGTACTCTACCACCTGGACTTGTTTGGCGTTTTTCTGCTGCTCAGCACGAGCAAGCAGCACTTCTCACCCAGGTTTTGACCAACAATTCAGGTTTTGGGCTCCCTAATCGTCGAAGGCGGCTATTCCTAGTAGCATCAATGCATGGGGATGCCCGTGACATACTGCTGTCTCAGGTACGAATGGCGCAAGATCTGGACTGTTGTTTCAGCTACGTTGGAAGCAGTGTCTGGCATGTTGGGTCTCTACATATGGTTAATTCAGTAAGTTGGAAGTAGGGAGTTTCTAATTTAAACTGGGATCTGTCTTAAGGGTAAGAGCAGGTTGCCTAAGTGCAGTAACTGTTCAAATATTTAGGCCTGATAGAGTGCCTAGCAGCAGAAGCGTCTAGATCTTGTGGGAGGTTACCTTGCGGCATTTGTATTTCACTGCCATTACAATCAACACCGCTGCCATTGTAGTTTAGGTACCTATATCTCTGTTGCATCAGACTATATTAATTTCATCTCTGCCACAATGCTAGCACGTGCCTCTCAATATAAGCTGAAAGAGCCAACAAGCTAATAGCCAACCCTATTTTGTTCCTATCAATTGCACACTTGCAAGATCTTTGAGTGGTTTTCCCAGGAGCTGGTATGGGCCCAGCTTGTCACCCTACTGATTCCATTGTCTATCCCCTTTTTTGCTGTAGAAGTTGGCTCTGTTACCTAGCACAAAAGTGGCTTGTTTCCTTACTCTAAGTTTACATCTGTTATTTCGTTCTTCTCAGCCCCAGCCCCGCTCAATCTCAGCTGACTACCCCCTAAGGACAAGCAAGCAGGGTGGTGTGCCTTTCCTCTGCACCTCTCCCTCTTGTGATGTAGTCTCTGGACATTAATACGTTTGCAATGCAGAATCTTCAGCCTTGCACAAGACCTCATTGCCGCCCAAACACAGCAGTAGACTCCCTTGCCCCTCTCAAAACCCCCGTGTTTGTCTTCCCTAATTGTAAAGCCTCCAGCCATGACCTGGGTCATGCTGCCCAAATCCATCAGGCAGCCCCCCTACTCATCACTGCACCCAAGCGTATTGAACACTGCTAAAGAATGTGCCTTGCCCCTCTTGCTTGCTTGCAGGGCCTTCAGCCCTGCCCCGGATCTTGCTGCCCTCCAAACCTAGCAGCAGGCGCCGCTGCAGACGGCTCTCCTGCTCCTCGTCCCTGTTATGAGTGCTTCCAGGCTCCGAGCTTAGAGGGCAGCCTCCAGGAGCTGGACAAGTGTTCGCTCGCCTTTGACCTTGGAAATGCACGGTACTTGGAAAGCAGTGGCTTGCAGTGCCACTTGCACAGGGTGTTGGTTGGAAGTTGTCAGCTGTGCAGGCTTTGGCTCGTCTTCAGTGTGCAATGCTTAAAATTTGGGGCCCGTCATGCTAAGGGCAGGAGTCTTTACTCTCAACATTATTTTTTGCTGCTACGCCTCTCTTTTGACGCCCTGTGATGTTGGCACCGCACCTTGTACGTGTGTAAGCTTACAACCGTACTTGACATGCACGCCAATTTGTGCGGTTTAAGATGGCGAGACTCGAGGGACAAACGCGGTACAATGCTACCTTGCTCACTACACGCCAATTTGTGCGGTTTAAAATGGCGAGTCTCAAGGGACAAAGGCAGGACATTGCTCCCTTGCTCACTGCACGCCAATTTGTGCGGTTTAAGATGGCTAGTCTCAAGGGACAAAGGCAGTACAATTCTACCTTGCTCACTGCAAGGACTAAATGGCTCGTAATGGTGCATCACTACACCTTTGCCTGCAGGTGCTGCCTTCTGGGTGTTGATGTGTGCCCTACTTTTTGGACTTCCCATAACACTGCACCACACTGCATTTTGACTCAATAGGTGCCCTCCGCGTATGGACGTGTGCTCTCCTTCCAGGATTTTTCATAGCACTGTCACCACACTGCATATTGTCTCAATAGGTGCCCTCAGGGTATGGACGTGTGCTCTCCTTCCAGGGATTTTCATAACACTGCACCAATACATCTTGGTCTATAATACTTTACCACTGCATCATAATTTGTAGGCACTGCCCTCTGGGTGCAGACGTGTGCCCTACTTTGCAGGCTTCTTGTATTACTGCACCATTGCATCTTGATCTGTAGGTGCTGCCCTGTAAGTGCAGATGTCTGCCCTCCTTTGCAGACTTCTCATAATACTGCACCATTGCATCTTGGTCTGTAGGTACTGCCCTCTGGGTGCTGCACCATTGTATCTTGATCTGTAGGTGCTCCCCTGTAGGTGCAGATGTCTGCCCTCCTTTGCAGACTTCTCAAGCTACTGCACCATTGCACCTTGATCTGTAGGCACTGTCTCTGGGTGCTGCACCCCTGCACCTTGATCTGTAGGTGCAGATGCGTGCCTTACTTTGCAGACTTCTCAAGCTACTGCACCACTACACCTTGATCTGTAGGCACTGCCCTCTGGGTGCTGCACCACTGCACCTTGATCTATAGGCACTGCCCTGTAGGTGCAGATGTGTGCCCTACTCTGCAGACTTCTCAAGCTGCTGCACCACTGTACCCTGATTCGTAGGTGCCCTCCAGGTGTTGATGTGTGTCCAACTTTCACGACCAACAACAGCCGCATCTGCTTGGTGGGTGTGTGCGTGCGTCATGATAAGTGGCTGAGCCCTGGTGGGTGTGTTTGGCTCAGAAACGGTGAATAAGCCAACCTTTGGCCATTGCAGATCAGAGATAATTAGTGCAACTTGATGTGCGGCACACGTTCAGTATGTGCTGTATGTACCTGTCGTAAACAACCAGCTTATGCAGGTGCTAGTATACCCTACAGGATGTCTAACCATGTGCGTATTTATTGTGTACGTAGGCGTATAACTTGTGCAGACGCTAGTAATACACACACACATACACACACGCGCCCCCCCCTCCCCCCCCCCACACGCCCCCTCACACCCCACCCACATACCCACCCACACACTCGTACACATCCACACCCACATACAAACACAAACTCATACACATACCCACATACCCACACACATTCTCTACAGCATTCCCTTGGTTCATTTGCTGCATGGGCCTTCTTCTAAAAAGCAGCTAAACCTTCAATTCTGCCGCAGGCGCTGGGACAGCAAGTGGGGATCCTGCGCACGTCCGATGCAGAGCGGCTGCAGGTGGGTGCTGGGTTGGGGTTTAGCCGTGTGCTGCTGTTTGCATTGAGCGTTTGGTGAGCTGTTTATCTAGTCCAATTGCGCCAAGGAGACAAGCCACGCCCATTGTACAAGGACACATAACCGATAGATGTTAGTCCGCTTGACTTGCACATAAAATAAAGTGAGAGTCATAGCAGGGTGATTAGAGGTATGAATGCCGTCCTTAAGTAGCCCATTCCTCTCCTTGCCTTCCATTCAACAACCCCACCCTCCTGCTCGAGCAAGACAAAGGAAACATGCTCCGACATGCATTTGAAAGGTGCAACTCTTGCATACATGAACAGGGCTTCCCAGCGGGGTGGACTGAAACGTGCTGGCCTATTGCCGGTGCAGGGGTCCACACTCACAGGTATGACGCTGTTTGGGTGTTGTAGCAAGAATGACGTAAAGCCCGACTAGCGATGATGTAATGCTGAATTAGGTGCAATGATGTAACGCCTGACTAGGTGTGATGATGTAATGCTCATTTAGGTGTGATGACGTAACGCCTGACTAGCGATGATGTAATGCTGAATTAGGTGTGATGATGTAACGCCTGACTAGGTGTGATGATGTAATGGGACGCCCGACTGGATGTGATGGTGGAACGCCCGACTAGATGTGATGATGTAATGCCCGACTAGATATTGGTGTATTGCCTGAATGTATGCTGTTATTGGGTGTTGTTGCAAGTGTGATGCAATTGCCCGACTGGTCTGGAAGGTTGCGGACCTGTTAGTGTGGGGACTGATACATGCACAAATAATGCAAAGTTGGTTAAGCGTTAAAGCCTTCACGTAAGCCATAAGTGGTGGAAATGAAAAGGCTGATTGCGTGCAGAGCACAGTATTAAAGGTGGATGAGGCAGCTCAAGCCTGAAAGAGCCCTGAATGCAACATATCATGACATTGGAACAAAACGATGCAAGAAAGACGTGCATACACGTGTACACACACGAACACACGCACACACACACGAAAGTACATACATTTACACACACGTGCATGAGCACAGAAAGCCCACACGAGAGAGTGACTCTGACAGCAGGGAGCGCGCAAGGCATGCTTTGCTAGGGAATGCAGTGTCAGTGCCGGTGAGTGCTTTGCTCTTATGCTCTCGCTCATACATTCTCCTTGTTTTTCATGTTGTCCTCCATGTTACAATGCTCTAATGCTCTCGCTCTTGCATTCTCCCTGAACCTTGCCTTGACCTCCTGAGCCCTGCCTTGCCCTACTGAGCTATTATATCCTTTATGTTACCTACATGGAGATAATCGAATCAGTAAAAAATATATAGCACAGTAAGCTTTGCAGGGTTTTTGATTAATTGATTGGATATCGTTAACCGTGTTGATGTCAAGTGTTGTACAAGCGTCTGCGAGTGCTGTACACTGTGGACACCCGATCGTGTTACAGAAAATTGTGATTGTGCACCTGTGGGGAGATGAGAACACGGAAGACAGCTACTTTGTTGCCTTGAGTTGGAATGTGCACTACCCTGCTGGGGTGCCTGCCTAAAGCTGACCATGCCCTGCTGGAGATGCAGTTGTAAACTAACAACCAACCGTGGGCCAGTTGGCGTTTGTGGTCTGCTGTTTCCTCTCCAACAAACTCAAGTTTGCCTCGTGACCTTGAAACTGCGGAACGCAACACTTCGGCTTGTGCACACCTGCACACGTCCTCAAGGCCCTTGCCCCCTTTGCCGGCCCTTCTACTGTTGCATCCATTTTGACATATTATGAACAAAAGGCACGCTCCATCCACTCCCACACTAGTAAAGAGTACCAATGTCTACTTGCAACCTGTAATGCGCACGCAGTACGCCATTATATTGGCATGTTGGTTAAGATTTGTTAACGTTCACATTAATGGTAATAAAAGGCACGCTCCGTCCACTCCCACACAAAAGTAAATTGTTCACATAATGGTAATAAAAGGCACGCTCCATCCACTCCCACACAAGTAAATTGTATACGTAATGGTAATAAAAGGCACGCTCCATCCACTTGTCGACACTAGTAAACTGTAGCTCACCAATGTCACTTGTAACTCGTAACCCGCACGCAGTACGCCACCATTTGTGCAGCTTGGTTGACATTTGTAATAAAGAAATCATGCTCCATCTACTAGTAAATCCACTAGCAACTTGTAAAGCACGTGTGTAGGGTTGGCCAGGACCATATATATACGGTGCGTATACGGTATTGTTGGCAGGGAATTCATCTAATATACGGTCATATACAGCGTTATATATGTGGGGTTTCGGCCAACCCTACACATGCGTACTCCACCATTTGTGCAGGTTGGTCGCTGGCTAGGAGAGCGGCTGATGGACCCGTACCACAGGTATTTTGTACACACAGATTTGGGTGCACAAGCGTTGCGTGGATATGGATTGCATGGTTTGTGGTTGTGGACGCACTTGGTGGGCTCTGGTGGTGCAAAACGTGCAGGAAAAAAGTGAGCAAGGTTGCCTAGACTGAAAGAACAGGGTATGCTTAATCAAATTTTGTCATAACATTCCAGAGCCTGTATACGCGGGAGAACTAAACAGCTCAGATCACTGCTTGTGTATAAGCCACACTCCCAAGTTGGCCGACTGCCACAACAGAAATAGAGCTAAGTAAAAGGCTGGGTACTCAGCGACGCTCTGCCCCATTTTTTCTTGACACAAACTTGTTACAAACTGGGCGACCACAGAGAGTCGTTGTAGCACGTAGGATGTCCCACGTAGGATGTCACATTAGGACACGTGATCTTACCTCACATTGGGACATTTAGTCTTACCTTACGTAGTTTATCACATAGAAATTGCATGGTGACTTCTTGAATATCCTGTTGCTCCTGTGCTGCTTCGGCTACGCTGGGCTGGCTACGCCTGTATCATTCTATCTCGTGAAGGTTATAGCGCGTAGCACACCCAGGATACTATCATGGTGTGGATGTGCGCTCGTCTTACCGTGTCAAACTCGTCCTTATCTGGGTATGCAGGCGCTGGCTACGCCTCTTCATTCTGTTTCTGTCGTCATCTGTGGCACAGGATGCTTCTTTGCTTCAATCAGTCTCTGCTGGTTGTTGCTGTGTGTGTGTATGTGACTGCCATGGAATGCATGCACAAAAAAATTTGTGTGACTACACCGAGCCTCTGCCCTGTCTGTCACAAAGATGTTGTAAATTGCGGCACTCAGGATGTGCATCGGCTACCTAGAGTCCTTCTTATTCACAACCTTCCTGTTGCTGCAATTCTATGGCACGCATGAAGCGTTTGTGACTCGGCTCAGGCTCTGCCCAAATGTAGATGTAGATGTAAAAACAAATGTGTGTGACACACAGGAAGTACTTTGGCTACAATGAATCGGTCATGCCCCTGGAGATGCAAAGCAAGATCGACCCAATGAGGTGCGTTGAGTTGCACCGCCGCCTGCGTCAAAGCTAGCAAGAGAGACCGAAAAGTATGACACCGCCGCCTGCGTCAAAAATAGCAAGAGAGACCGAAAAGTATGACAATTTCTCAAAATGCGCACATAACCTTTAGATTCTCTGCATTGGATAACCTTTTTGGCTCTTAGAATACTGGTGGTTACGTTTACAAGGTTTACAAGGAAATGGCCTTCAGTCAGGAAGTATGACTGCTCGCCTGTTCATAAAGTGAAATAAAGTAAGTTCATGATGAGAGCACTGATGGTTAGGTAATCTTATGTGTGAAGTAAGTTCATGATAAGAGCACTGGTGGTTGGCAACCTTGTGTGAATGCACCGGTGCTCTTTTGAGTTTGCTGCTGCTGCCGTAAAATGAACCCATCCCCCTTGTGTTTTTCTTTACGCTTGCAGCACTGCCAAGTGGGAGGAGTTTGCTGAGATGCAGCACATCGCTTCAGGACTGCTCGTCACTGGCGGCAAAGCGCACGACCCTGAGAACATCCTCGACATGTGAGCAGCAAGAAAAAGCAACATAGGGCCTTCTTTGCATTATGCAGCAAGAATAGAAAATGAAAACGTCCTTGACAAGTGATCAGCAACAAAAGAAAACACAAACATCCATGACACTCAGCAACAAAATAAAATTTGGTAAGGAAGAAGGGGATGTTTTGGAAAGAAAATTGCATGTAAGCATCAAGCCTTCCTAGTACTTCAGGTAAGGTAAAGTTGCATCGCTATGTATGCCTCTGGGGGGCATCTGAGCGGAGGCGCAAGAAAGGCCTGTAACCGAACCAAAAAAGGCGCTAGAAAAAATCAAGGGAAAGGGGCTAGGCACTCCTGGTACATAAGCAATAACAAAAGAGAGAGGGAGAGAGAGAGAGAGAGAGAGAGAGAGAGAGAGAGAGAGAGAGAGTGATTGACGCATTGAGTAGGACAGATCCATTCAATACTATTGTCATATATTGTGTATTTATTTAAGTGCAAAGTAATTAGGTAATAAGCTGTGAAATGGAAGCCAAGCAGTGCGTGTGATTGGATACCAAGCAAGTCCTGTGGAAGGTGTGGGCCCACAAGAACAGACTGCCGCAGGCAGGCCTGCTAACAAAATCCCATTTCGCCTGTTATGTGTACGCTGTGTATGTGTGAGTGTGTGTGCACAGATGTACCAGCATGCACACACATGCATACGCACTCAGACACACTATCACATCTCACTGACACACACACTAACGCAAACACACATGCATGTGTACACAAACAAACACACAGCAACCCTGTGGGGGAAGAAGAAGAGGAGGAGGCGAACCCCCTTCAAGGAGGTGCTGCTGAGCAGCTCCCTCAAAGGGTCTTGCAAAACGGGGAAGGCGGGTCCCCAAAGGTTAGGCTTCCTTCACACTTATGCTATGACACTGTGAGGCAGTGTGAGATTTTGTGTGAACGCGCTATGACTCTGTGAGGCAGTGGGAGATTTTGTGTGAACGCGCTTTGACTCTGTGAGGCAGTAAGAGATTTTGTGTAAACGTGCTTTGACTCTGTGAGGCAGTGTGAGATTATTGTGAATGCGCTTTGACACTGTGAGGCAGTGGGAGATGTTTCTATATGCACTTTGACATTGTGAGGCAGTGTGAGATTTTGTGTGAACGCGCTTTGACTCTGTGAGGCAGTGTGAGATTTTTGTGAATGCGCTTTGACACTGTGAGGCAGTTGGAGATGTTTCTATATGCGCTTTGACATTGTGAGGCAGTGGGAGACTTCGTGTGGATGTGCTTTGACACTGTGAGGCAGTGGGAGATTTTCCTAGTGCGCTTTGACAATGTGAGGCACTGAATGAACGTGAAATTATTATTTGCTTAACGGAAGTGGATTGCCAAAGCAGGCCTACATCTGGGGTCAGCAGTAAGCTAGAGGCCTGCCTAGTGCATGAGAAGTGTTGGCCAGAACCATATATATAATACATACGGCGTATATACGGTGTTTTCAGCACAAGTCTTGTCAAATATACGATCATATACGGCGTATATATACTATATACAGTTCTGGCCAACCCTATGCATGAGTGTCCTTGCGCACTACCGTGCTGTCGGCTTCTGCGTGGATCCCTTTTTGCCCTTGCATCCACATGCAGGCACGGAGGGACAGTAAAGAAAAGAATGCACTCACAGTCTCTAAGGTCAGACATCAGCTGAATTACTCTGTTTTTGCTTGATGTTTGACTTGCCCAATTTTACGACAAAGGAGGGACAGCTGGAAGGGATAACTGTTCTTCCTTCTCCCTCAGATTCCCACCGTGTCACTCTGTGCTTATGGGTGGCATTCAATCTGCACCCAGCATCGATTTCATAATGATGCAATTTCAATTGATTACAGCATTACTGCCCTCCTCTCTCTGAAGGTGACTGTGAGGGAGAGAAAGGGGGGCAACGAAGGGGGTGCAGCAGTGGCATCTCCCTCCACTCCAGCAACGGTGTCAGCAATAATCCCATCAGCAGGTGACCCTAGATCATCATGCGCAAGCGCACACACACACACACATACACACTCACTCATATACACACACATGCATAGATAGACACACATACAACCTGCACAGAGAAACACGTGCTTGGACACATTTGCTTGAGTGCAACATACATTGTTATTTTCTCACGCATGACACAACGACACACACATGCACCCTAATGCGTGCATGCACACCCGCATATGCATTCACAAATAACAGATACAAGCACTGATCTATGTGCCATAAAACCACACACGACCACACACACGCACACACACACACACACACACGCAAACAGGAACACGTATGAACGCAGCTGGGCAGCCTGGCACGCCCGCAAAGACAGCGACGGCTCGCTCTAGATTTGGGGATGCTGAGGGAGAGGGGCGTATCAGTTACGCAGGCACCACCAAAAAGGTGAGAGCAAGAAATGGGTCGTGTCAATCACACAGGCACCACCAGAGGATGAGCTTAGAGACTGGGTGGTGTCAGTTGTGTAGGAATTGCCAAAAAAAGGGTAAGTGTGTTACATGAAACGAAGCTGATCTGGTTCAATCCCTACCGGGACTCTATGTCCTCTATATATACTTGCTGGAGAGAGGTCAAAGTTGAGGCGCCGGCAGTAAAAACTTTCCCGTGTCAATTCAAAGGTCAGGAGCCACTTGAGCGCCAAGCACTGACGAGAGCTAGAAAGGGCAAGTGCTGTTGACTTGTTCCAAATGTGACAGAGCAATGGTTAAGGGCTGTTGCGATCTGTGAGTGCTCTGTTGTAATCTACAAACGTTCAGTAGCCTTGCTTCACAGGGCCTTCCTCTCAAGTCAGCGCACACCAACGCACACTGTTAATCGCTCCAGCAACAATGCCCCTTACTTTCTCCGTCCACCCTGCCCTGCAGTCCGGAGCTAGCCAGCCCCGCCGAAGCAGCGGGCATTCCAGCCGTGACCTTCTGTGGCCTTCCTGCGCATTCTTTGTGCGCCGCCTGGGTAGGCATGCAGTGCACGGTGTGAGTGACTGCCCTGTCAAGGCACCGTACGCCCCGCTTGCCGAGTTCATCTCTGAGGTGGGCGCTTTGTATGTCAAAGTGTGCATGTCTATGTGAGTGTGTACAAATCTGTGCAAGGGTTGAGTGACTGCCCTGTCAAGATGCTGTACGCCCCACTCACCAAGCATACTGTGAGGTGCGTGTTTGGTACACCCGCGCGTGTTCTGTGTATGGGTGTAGCTGCTTTCGGAAATGCTGTACGCCCCTCTTGCTGACTCTGTTTTTGAAATGAGTGTTAGTACGGCTGACTTCATTCTTGAATTGGGTGTTTAGCGTGGCGGTGTATACGCATGCACATTGCATGTGTGATGTGTGATGTGTATGTGATGTTCTTAGCGGTTGCCAGCTGCTACATGATCGTCATAAAGCAATCCTCAGCAGATTTTGCGCTGAGGGAGTAAGGCGGAAACGTCCAAGCCAATAGCTCTTATGAAGACATTTTACTAGGAGATATACCAAAAACGCAGCAACTGTATAGCCTTAAACTGGATTGACTTTTGCAAATTAATTGAGAATCATCTAGCGTTTTAATATACATGCTACAATGCCTGCAGGCAGGTAGGCCCCCATCTGCCAGCGCCCTGCACACGTACCTGATGAGGCTGAGGGAGCAGGGCTGGGACATTCAACCCACCGTGAGGAAGCTCTTGAGGGCAGGAGACGGGGGCTCTCTGCCGGCAGAGACGAAAGGTACACATGAAGTTGAGGTCCGATGCCACACATTTGTGCTCGTAAAGAAAAGAGGGGCTTTTGTTGCCAGAGGGATGAAAGGTGCCCGTGCAATTTCAGAGAATTTGAAGGCCCCTGCAAACTTGGTAGCCTGAATATCTGTACACTTGTAAGGTAGGCCAAAGACATACGGATATACGTGATTCCGTTATTTATTCAGTCGTTTCAGCAAGGAAAGTAGAAAATACCATACATACGGTGTACATGTCTGGTTCTGGCCGACCCTGTACACATACTTGACTGGGTTTAGGAGCAATGTCTGCACACAGACGTAAGTGGGATTCAGCATCAAGGGCACCCTTGATTATGTTTTGGAGCAGTGTCTGTACACAGGCGTAAGAAGAACTCAGCTTAAGGGCACCCACCTTAACTTACTTATCTTAACTTGCCCACCCTAACTTACGCATCTTACCCACCCACCTTAACTTACCCACATGGTCACGACAAAAGAAGGGTAGGGATTGGTCGGTTGTGACCGCCTAAACAGTTGGGATGGTGCACAGAGTGGTTGGTGTAACTGCTGCAAGGTACTGGAAAGTATTGCTATGCAGCCATTATTTCACAAGTGGCAACGTATGGCGATTCTCATGCAGGGTACTTGAGAGCTAGGAGGAGTTCTATCCAGCTTCCTTTTCACATACACCGTGCATCCGGCAGAAATCTTGTTGGCGTTAGTCTACCTATGAATGGCTGCATCAAGCTGCAGAACGATTGCACCTGATCCCCCTTGCACATGTGACTTGCCTCAAGCAGTGATTGTGTGGTTAGTAGGAGCTGCTCCAGCTGTGAGATTTATAGGAGCTGTTCCATTCAGCTTCCTTCTGACATCAGTCATTCACCATAAATGCAGGAACCTCTTGTAATTGTGTACAGCACATTTCATTTTCTATCTGCATGTCTCAGGCAGAGTTTGTGAGGTTTATGGGAGCTGCCTGACCCACTTTCCTTGTTTTCACACATGACGTGTCTCGTGCAGGAATTGTGAAGTTCGTAGCAGAGGCAGGCGAAAGCAGGAAGGTGAGGGACTAAGAGGATCGTCCAACGCGCTGTTTGTTTGTGTGTTTGATCTTGTAAAATTCACGGGCATGCACGGTTCTGGTAACAAAGCGCGCAAAGAGGGTTAGAGAACTGCATGCTTTTCATCTAGTAAATATTCACTGACATGCATGGCATTGGCAACAAAGCGTGCAAGCAGCGTTGGAGTGCAAAATGATGACCTTTGACTTCATACTAGGGAGTTTGTGCTGGAGAACATCCGTTGTATTGCATGCCATTGAATTTAAATTAATGAGTTTGTGAAGGATTGCCCGTCCAACAAAACAGTGCAAAGCAAGACATGCTTATTCCTTGTGTGCGTCGCTGGTAATGCGCGGAGGGTAAAGGTGGTGTGGGTCAAGGACGTGACTTATGAGGGCACGATAAGCTGCAGGTCAATAGCTGTACAGATTTGGTGCCCTGGCCCAAACCTCGTATAGCTAGGGTTGGCCAGAACCATACATTATATGGTATTTTTGGCAGGGAAACCACCAAATATACGGTCATATACGGTGTATATATACAGTTCTGGCCAACCCTGCGTATAACCGGTCGTAGCAGCTGCCTTCATGAAGGCTGCCTTTTGGATGGTCGACTGCCTATCCTGTGGTCCCTCCCTCTACACACTGCTGAAAAAAGGCAGGGGGGTCAAGCTAAGGCTGCAAGTTTGTGGTCGTTGTCTATACCGTCAGTTTTTGCAACACACACTGTTATAACACAGAGAGGCAAGGCGGCGTATGCTAAGGTTTGCAAGCAGCAGCTCACACAACACGCAGCCTCTCTCAGCTTGCTTCATACCTTTGCCACTGTGCAGAGGGGTGCAGTATTGTAGGCTAAGGTTGCAAGCAGCAGCTCACAAAGTGTGCAGATCTTTCTCACTGATTTCTGCCACCACTACTGTGCAGAGGGGTGCGGTAGTATGGGCAAAGGACGTGACCAGGCAGAGCACCATGTGGCCCGCAGAAGCCTTGGACCCGTTCAACCTACCCACTGGCAGTGTCATCACTCCAAAGCACGTACGTGGGATGCTTTTGAATGCACACGTCTTTTGAGTATATCAAGACACAGTGACGGTATATGTAGCATTCATAGGGTTGGACAGAACCATCTACAAACGGTGCGTATATGGTATTTCTGGCAGGGAAATCACAAAATATAGGTACGGTCATATACGGGGTATGTGTACGGTTCTTCAATCCAACCCTAATCATTTGTGTATCATCACATAATAGGCCTATGCTTTTCATATTTTTGGCGGCAGAAGGCTTTGTTCCTCAAGATCCTCAAACGCCAAGCCCCCTGTAGTTCATGAGTACAACCTCCCCTTCTTCGTTTCCTGCAAAGTTCTCCCTAATGCGTGATTTTAAATTCCCTCTGGCTTCACAATCCTTTCATCCAACTTGTCGTGCATCGTGAATAATCTATCTGGTTTTTATCTGGTCCGATATGGTAGCATCCATGACTGTTTTTTTCTCTCCTCATTCAGCATGTGTGACGAATTTCCTGACGCACCAATCCCGCCGCTCCTCAAAATCACAAATCAAGTGCACATTTATCACTGATGCGCCAATCTCGCCGCTCCTCAATAACACAACATGTGAGACCACAACACGGCAACACAAATCAAGTACACATTTATTCACACTTAACGCAACACAACGCGCTCCGCCTACTGCATTCCTCAAACAACACATTCCACACACACACACATACACACACATACACACACACAAACACACACACACATACACACACATACACACACATACACACACACTCGCACACACCTCACGCTACCCACTGCAGACCTCAAACAACACATCCATGCTCACGTCTGCAGCCCTGCTAATTATACCTCACGCCAGACACATCCACCTAGTGCATGCCTCAAAAGACTCCCACACTTATTAATCACGCACTCATTAACGCAATTATTCCACGCACATCTGTAGCTCACCGCCCTCACCCCACGAGAGAGAAGCTTGTACCTGCCTTCTGGCAACCCTGAGGAGGATACAAAGCTCGAGGCTGATCGAAGGAAGGTTTGTGCGTGTGAGCGTGAGTGTGTGTGCCTTCCTATCTGTTTGTGCGTATGTGAGCTTGAGCCTGCACTTGTTTTAAGTTGAGCGCTTCCTGCTCTGGCCCTAAAGACGAGGCAGAGCTTGAGGAACCTAGGAGAAGGCTGAGGAACGTAGGAGTAGGCTGAGGTCGGTGTGACTTGATCATGCGTGCGTTTGAAAGTATGAGAATGTGGCTGCCTGACTGCCTGCCTGTATGTGTTTGAGTGTGTGTGTGTGTACATGTGTGTTTTGCTCTTGATACCTGATTTCAAGCCTGCTCTCTAACTTCCCTCTCTTTCGTTCCCACCACTCCAATGTTTAACGTGCGTACACACACATACACACACACTCATACACATACACACCCACACTCACGTCAGGTACTTGTCATCTTTTTCGGTGACAGCCAGTTTAACTGGCAGTTTAAAGACACGCTGGACCCATTTGAGGAGTACAAGGAAAGGAGAACAGGTGAATGACTCTTGACTAGCTGTCAGTGTGCTCTAAACTCAATTTAGGCCATGCAAGCTGCAAATAATGCTTGCTTTTGTATGACCTATGCTGTTTGGGAATGGTCAACGTGGTTGACATGTCATTTTGCCCAATCATTCAGAGCAGTAAATTGTTCTATCTGTGATAAGAGACAAAACCTATTTTGTTACTGTCTTCTTGATGAGGATCTGATCCAAGCTGCTGATCATTTCTGCGATCCTCCCTCCTGACTTTGAGTTTCATAGTAGGGCAGCCTGCACGTCCAGCACGACACCACTACCAACATTCATGTGTTGACGCTGCATTTTTGTTATGCTTAGTGCTACAGACATTTAAGCAAAGCATGTGAGCGTGTTTTTTGTGTCCTCAATGCTGCGGGAGAACTTCACTACCTGTTCTGATCCTCATGGCAAGCATTGGCATGCCGTGGGCATTATTTGCTCATCAAGCTGAACGCTTTTTCAATGCTGCAGGAGAGCTGAATCAGATGTTCTCGGCAAGAACATTGACGTGCCACGGTCACCTGAAGAAGGCCCTCCAGGTACTCATGTCTGGTGGCGTTGCACAAGACAAACTCGTGATCTCTACGTCTCGCACAAAAAACACTCTTGTTCTAATAAGACACACGCCTCTTTTTGTTGAGAGCGCAGGGCAGCACAGGGGCCTGTTCAGAAACTGCACGTCCACTCCCAGGGAGGGGCACTCGCGATGTAACACACACACACACGCACACACGCACACACGCATACTTCCCACTCCAACTTCATGTTGGGGGACACCAAGGTGCTCCTTCCCTCATCACGCTGGATGCGTTCACATTACCAGCGTAGCCTTTCCTTTCCTTTTACCTAATTCGTGCATAGGGAGGTACAGCAAGCCAAGCACACTCGAAAATAATTGACTCAAACGTAGCCAAATATAGTAACGCACACCACCTGAACAACTGAGCACTCCCCCCTCTCAAATGCCTAGCTCCCCCCCTTCCCCAAGCCTGCTCAATATCCACAAACCCACACAAGCGTGTACATGCACAGACACACACTCACATGCACACACACTTTCAGGAAGCTGGCAGTGTGCAGAGCCTTGCAGAGAGTGCTCAAGACCAGGCAGCGTTGAACGGGGATGCGGCCGGCGCGATGAACATGTGCCACCCTGCAATCCAAGCACAGGCTGCGCAAGCTGCAGCTGCCGCTGCTCACATGGAGCGGTGCGCTGCATTTCATGTGCCTGTATGGGTGTGTGGGTGTGTGGCTGTGTGGGTGTGTTGCCGGTGCTTGGTTAGCAGGGTATGATACACACACATGGAGCGGGAAGTTTGTTGTGTGGGTGTAGGCATGGGTTCAGGTGTAGGTGTGGCTGATATCCGACGGCTGCTGACAACATAGGTATTGTACAATTACACTTTCAAAACCACTAAGATCCTTGGCATAAAATTTCTTCGCTTGACAGCTGTTTGATTTCTTGATAAGAAAAGAGGAAGATAGCAAGCGCAAAGACACCTGCAAGCTCTCTTACAATGTTTCCAAGCAGCCCATGCATTGCCACTCCTCTCTTTGCTTTTTCTCATAGGTGTGGTGTGTGTGAGGTATGCCTCACGTCCCAGGCCTTACGGCGCTGCTTCGTGGTGCGTGCGTTCTCTGCAGCGGCTGCGGGGCATGCAGGTGGGCTTATATGGATAGTGATATGAATTGACGAATTAAAGATGCAGTTTCTGCTTTGTAGTATCTGTTCTAAGGGTAGCTGCCCTGAAAGCAGGTGGTCCGTGGTCAGGCCAGACTCTTTGGGTCGCAGGTTCGAATCTGCCTGGTAGCGTGAGTTCTATGCTGTCCGGCAGCAACGTTAAGGGTAGCAGCCCTGAAAGCCTGGTGGTCCGTGGTCAGGCCAGACTCTTTGGGGTTGCAGGTTTAAATCCGCCTGGTAGCGTGAGTACTTCACTGTCTGACAGCTCCGTCTCTGTTTTCTTAATTCTTGCTTGTGGTGTTATCACCCCTTGCGTATAATTGTTCCTGTAGTATGTGTGAGGTGACTCACAGAGGCTATGTTGTGCATGCAACTTGCACACAAAAAAGAAGCTCATAGCTACTTGGGGTGTGTGTGTGTGTGTGTGTGTGTGTGCCTTTTGGGCAGAGTTGCTGTGCTTAGGGCATGCAGGTTGCTTGTATCTTGAGCAGATTTGGTCTGCTGCCTTAAAACATGTTAAGAGCTTTGTGATCCCTGCTGTTACAATTTGCGTGTTTGCGTGTTTACGTTTGTGTCGTATTTAAGTTTGCGTGTTTGTGATCCATGCTGTGTACTTTAACTTATACACTTAGCTGTTTGCTTTAACTTGTTTACTGCGGGTTTTGACACTTTTTTGTCAAGGCAGGTTTTGACACTGTTTTGTCAAGCTTTGTCAAGGCAGGCGCTGACTTGATAATTGCAAATAGCGAAGGGAAGGAGACAAGCTACCACGCACAAGCTGAAGACTACATACAACCGCGCACAAACCCACACATACCCACACATGCACACACATACATACACACACACATACACAAATAGTACACATGCTTAAACATGCACACACAGGAGCACAGTTGGCAGTGCTGGGGAGGGGCTGCATTGGTGCTTCTGTGAGCTGCTGGTGGCCTCTGGACGAGGCATGGTACACAGGGAAGGTGTGCACCTATGTGTGTTTACATTGTGTATGGGGTGGTTAAGGGGTAATCATGAGTATGGGGTATGCTGGGGGGGGGGAGGACAAAAGAGAAAAGGAGAAACTTTGTGGGCAGTAAAAACAACTCCCCACATTTATCAAGGACAATGAGCCACTTTGGTACTGTAGAAGTCCTCCACATTTATCAAGGAAAATGAGCCACTTGGGTACCGTAGAAGTCCTCCACCACAGGGTGTGGGAAGTTGTTGTCCTGGGATTGCCATGAGTTCAAGCAGTCAAGTGGTTGCAGAGATTGTGACTGCGTTGTTTTTGGTGCTGGTCAAGTGGCATGTGCAGGTGGACGGGTGTTGCGTTTAGGGCTCTGCCAGTGTTTTGAAAAGTCGTGCGGCGGGTTTGATGTATCAATTACATTGGCAGGCCTTCAGATGTAATCACCCCTTGCTCCGGCTCCTGTAGGCTGATAGTCTTGCAGTTAGGCTTTCTTTTCCTCCTTTCCCTTGCTCATGCTTCTGTAGACTAGAAATATTTATGTTAATGTGTTCATTCCTATTGCAGCTGCATAACGTATTTTACGGAGAGCCATATATATTTGTATATCTTTGGTGTATATATAATATTTCTGGCAGCGATTTCATCAATTATACAGTCATGTACGGCATGTACATACGATTCTGGCCAACCTTTGTATTTAAACATTTAAACATTTGAACAGAGCCACACTGCCCAACCAAACACTTCTTTTCGTGCTCCCTTCAGGTGGTGGACTACGACCGTTTCCAAGTCCGGCACACCATTGTGTGAGTGGTTGGGTGGGCTGTTTATGTTATTCGTCAGCACAGGCTGTTGGGGATGGTACTTGCTTGTGTGCAGGTGCCCTGCAAGGGTGTCGTGCGTGGCCTGAGGCTGTGACATCTGAATTGGCATGTGTGTGTGTCAGAGGTGACGAGAGGACGTTTGACTATTATTAAATCCGTGTCTGCTGCTAAGCGGACTTTTAGTTTGGAAGAAAACTCGAAATAGTTGGATGCTTGGGTGCTCGCTTCATATGCATTGGTCAGCAAACGCTTGTATCAGAACACTTTTGCGTTTGCATATGCATATGCTCACACATGTACAGTACACATTCACGTTTGCAAGTTTGCACATGCATATATACACATGTATACATTGCACACATACTTTCACATTTGCATATGCACAGATATACAGCATACACATTCACGTTTGCATATGCACACAAAAACAGTACACACATTCAGGTTTGCATGCACACATTACACACACGCATACACTCATACACCCACATGTGCAGCTATGAAGACAATGATCAAGAAGTGATCCCCCTCTGGGCACCCAACCAGCTCGTTCGCATCCATAACACGCCCAACGAGTGGCCAGCAGAGGCGGAGCGTATTAGCAGGTGAAGGGGGGGTGGGGGTGCAGCACATTCGAAGGCATGCAGATGCTAATTAAAGGTGAGGGGGGTAAATGCAGCAATCTGGAAGGATGCAGATATGCAGATACTGAGAAATATTCAGCTGCATTCACAGCGCGCACGTCCTTGATGACACACACTTCACACTTCACAAGGCAACGCAACCAGCAAGTGACAAATAACTTGGAGAGGCAGAGCCCTGTAAACTGCTGTGTGAGAGGTGCAGCAGCCTGAGAGGAGGTTAGATGCTCAAGCTTCAGCTGCAGCCGCGGAGCACATTATAGACACGATCATTACTGGCTCACACTCAACGACGCACGACACATTTAGACGTGGCCTGCTGAGGCAAAGCGCATAAGCGAGTGGAATGGAAGGGAGTTTCTGGAGGGGGAAATGTGACATGTAAACCCAAAACGTGACGAGTATGAGTGCTTGCGTGCGTGCGTGAGTGAGTCAGTTCCGAGGCTTGGTTGTAGCTCATGTTCATTAAGCACTGAATCTTATTGTAATGCGCTTTGCTCTTTTACATTTGCAGGGCCCAAGAAGCGAGGGCCAAGGTCAACTCGGCCCAAGCAGCACAGCACAAAGCCAAGATGCTAGAGGAGCAGCAGCACAGGGCAAAGATGGCAGAGGAGGCTGCGGAAGCCTGCAAGGTCTGTATGCGTGTGCTTATGTGTGTGCGTGTGTGTTTGCATGCGCGTTTGTGTACGTGCGTGTGTCTGTTCCGTGTGTATGTGTGTATTTGTGATGCCTACACTGCACACAGCAGCGTGCATGTGCCATAATGTGCCTGTAGGCAACACATATTATGAAGCTTTCTGTGTGCATATGGAGTGGAAGCAGCGTGAAGGCTCTGCTTGTCACGAGAGCCTGTATTCCATATAGGCATATTCACAAGATAGACTGTGGCTAAGTGTGTCTGCCCTACAGGTCTATGCCGGCACCTTGGAGTAGGAGCGTGACAAGCAGTTGTCACGCTTAATAATAAATTATGTGCATACTTTGCAACGTTTGGGTTGCAGTTAGGAATTATCTGAGTTGGTTGAGGGACCACCTATAACATTGCATACTTTGCTTGAGCACGCTTTGGACTGTGCATGATGTCTGTCTGTGGGCGTCCGCGCTATGCAGACGCCCTTTGAGCGGGAGCGTGACGTGCGGATGGCTCAAAACAAGGCAGCTTTGGACGCAATTGTAGCTGAGGTGGAGATGGACGGACTACTTGCGAACAAAGGTGCCGGTAAGGCTTTTTGTCCACAGAAGTGAGCCTGCATGGGAGGGATGCTTGTGTAAGGAACATAGCATTGCACTCAGTTTGAATGCAGCTACATTTACCAGGATGAAAAGTCAGCATGAGCTTGTGTCCAGCCGTCGAATTGTTTTGCAATTTCGCTTGCTTTCTCAGGAGAAGAGGAAGGAGGAGGAGGCACCCCTCACCAGCAAGACGACAAACGCCCTGCTGACAAAGGCCCTGGCGGAGGTGTGGACAGCTGTTTATGAAATCTGCACTGTTTTGTGGTATAGCTTAAGGGCGGGCGGACGTAATCAGCGCCAGAGGCAGAAATAAAGAGCAAGGTTTAGATCCTCATGAGGCCCATTCGTATTTGAAATTCTAAATGCAACTAAAATCTAAATGTTTCAGGGCAGACCATGACGTCCCTGCACTCCCACCACCCCCTGCAGGAACCTCGGACCTGCCCGATCCAGTTGGCTCACACAGAGACCACGGTGGTGACAAAAAAGGCCCCAACACCGGCGCCAATCCAGCCGGTGTGCAAAGAGACAACGGTGCCAACATAAACAGTACCATGGCCAAGCACACGATAGTGATGGCGGCAGGGCGAATGGTGGCGGTGCCGACCAAGGGCACGGGCCAGAAAGCATCACCGCAGGGTGCACAGGGTCCCAAGAAGGGGGGCCAGAAAGCATTGCTGCAGGGTGCCCAGGGTCCCAAGAGGGGGGGGCAGAAAGGACGGGGCAGCGCGGCTGCGTCTGGTGATGTGGGAGGGGCAGGAGGGGCTGTCATCGAAACGGTGCAGGTGCCGACCATTGTTCAAGAGCAGGACGCGCAAGAGGAGGGTGTGCGCGGCGGCCGTGAGGATGTGCCTACAGGTGGGCATGTTGCGGTGTGGATGTGTGTTGGGGAGGAGGGCATCAGGGGGTGTGCGTGTACGCGTAGGCACGTATGCACATTTATTCAAACACACGCGCGTGCACACATATATGCAACATGGGACACGGTTAAAACTCGCACAAACTTGCGCGCACACACATACACATTCTAACAGAACCTCTCCTTTTTCTCTGCTGGGCTACTATTTTTATTATGTTATAGCTGCAGGCACGAGCTGAGGACCTGGCTGTTCCATTTAAACACCTGTTTCCTTGCACCATACCAACATATGCACACACACAGGAGTATCTGCAGAAGGAGGGGGGGGCAGCAAGAGGAAGAACGAGGTGGCAGGGGAGAGGAGAAAATGCAAAGGGGGGCAGCAATGCCAGAAAAAGGCGCAGAGTGCCTGCACAGAAGTAAGCGTGAATTTTGTTTTCTGCTGTATTGTTTTCCTAAAAGTTCAGGTGTTTAAATTAATGTAGTATGTCAGATTTAACTAGTTACCAGCCATGCACCCCAGCCTGTGCCTCCAGAGGCTAGTCGCTGCACTAGTAACCCCACTCAGAGCCTCTTAGAAAAAGAAATAACTACGCAGGCAGTGAAAGCCACATTAATTAAGAAAAAGGAGCCACTTTGGTACCGAGTACCGTAAAGCTCCTCCACCGCGAAAAGGAAAGGAAAAATCAATGGGGATCAGGAGGGTTGCAGGCTTGGCCTGAAACCGGCTCCTGATGAGAGTTGATAATAGTACTGGAAAGGGCACGTCTGGTATGGACAAGTTTAGCAGCAAAGTTCACGGAGTGCACATGGAGCTTGGAGGCAAGCTTCTTAACTGTTTGAGATTCGAGACCCAGTTCCTTGAAAGGCTTCAGAGTGTGAGTGTTGTAGATGGTGCCGCCCACACCCAAAAGGATGATGTGGAGAGTAACGGAGGCTCCTTGGAATGTTGCAAAGGTCTTTGTGCTGTTCCTTCACGGCGTTCAGCTGGTTCTGAGGTCTGGTGTCCTCACAGTACTTGATCTCGACGAGGTGGATGTTAGCCGAGGTTTGCTGAGGTCTTTGGGTCGGTGCTGTCTGGGGTTGGTGGCTCTACTGGTGGATGTAGTATGTAGTACACTTCTCCTATCCAATAAGCAGAAAAGGCACAAGAACAACGTAAGCTGTTAATGCCTCATTTACTCCTTGATATACATTTTAGTGTTAGGTATTATTAACTGCCATGAGGAGCCGGTTTCAGGTCAAGCCTGCAACCCTCCTAGTCCCCATTGGTCTTACAGATTGTTGTGCTGAGACTTATACTTTGCAGTGACAGTGATTTGCTATGACAGTCTTCTTATTCTATTGGTGGCGTAGTTTTACGGTACCTGGTACTATTTGAAGTGGCTTCATTTTCTTAATTAATGTGGAGAGTGGTTCGCTGCCTGCAACTTTTACCAAGAGAGTTTGAAGAGCTCTTGTTGTGGAAAAGCTGGCCAGTTTTCTGTTACCTAGTAGGTGGATGGCAACCGATGCACCGACGTCTCTTGGCTGGACGTTCCTCCTTTTGTTTAGCTAGGTTTGGCTCCTCATTCACGTCACACTTTCCAGTTTTTTTTTTTTGTAAGGGTAAGGGTAAGGGTTACACAGCTATATCCGCCAGCGAGGGCAGTTGAGCTATAGCAAAAAAAAAAAGGCAGCTTCAAGAAGAGAAGGAGGCCAGAC